>MDTG01154006.1_pt1 | contig 10792 bp, 12 predicted proteins | sample 811421 | NCBI WGS metagenome assembly MDTG01 (sample SAMN05326645, study PRJNA326480) | marine metagenome | isolation source: seawater | place: Pacific Ocean: South East | collected 2011 | reverse complement strand
TTTGGCCCGTAATTACAGAAAAAAAAGATCCACCTTTTGATGCAAAAGAATGGGAAGGGATAGAAAATAAATTTGAAAAATATTTCAGTGATAAACCAGGAAGTTAATTTATGAGTCCTAAAAAAATTGAATTTAAAACAGGAGAAACGGTTGTATATCCAAAACACGGTGTTGGAGAAATAATAAAAGTAGAATCCATGGAAATTGCAAATATTAAAACAATGTTCTACGTTGTCAAAATGGAACAATCTAAACTAACTATTAGGGTTCCTCTAGAAAAGCAGGAAGAAGTTGGTCTAAGAAAAATATCTTCAAAAAAAATTATCGAAGAAGTGTTTGGTGTGTTAAAACTTAAGCCAAAGATCAGAAGAATAATGTGGAGCAGAAGAGCACAAGAATATGATGCTAAAATTTTCTCTGGCGATCCTGTTAAAATAGCAGAAGTTGTTAGAGATTTATTTAGAAAAAATAGTCAATCAGACCAATCTTATAGTGAAAGACAAATGTTTCAAGTAGCTATAGAGAGATTAGCAAGAGAAGTAGCTGCTGTTGAAAAAACTGATTATTTTCAGTCCACAGAAAAAATTGAAACTATATTAAGAAATAAATAGTTGAGTAAATTAAGTAAGTTTCAAGAATTTAAAGATGCTAGTAAAATATGGGCAGTTGGATCAATACACTCAAATGTCGAAGCTTTTAATTCGATTAAGAAATATATTTTATCTAATTTTGGTGAAAACGATAAGCTGATTTTTTTAGGAAATGTTATTGGGTTTGGGGAATATTCAAAAGAAATTATATCAGAAGTAAATAATTTAAGATTTGATTTAATGTCAAAATTTTGTTTAGATCACAATGACATTGTATATCTTAGAGGGGCTCAAGAAGAAATGTTTAGCAAGTTATTGCAATTACAAATTGCTCCTAATCCAATTGAAATAATTGATTGGATATTTAGTCATGGAGTTGACCAAACACTACTTTCTTATGATTTTGATCCTAATGAGTTCAGAAATGTTGCTTCCCAAGGAACAATACAAATTAATAAGCTTACATCAAAACTGAATAATAAAATATCAACTATGCCTGGCCATAAGGAATTTTTTTCACATTTGAAGCATGCAGCTTATTCAGATACAAAAGAAATATTATTTGTAAATAGAGGTGTCGACATTTCAAGACCATTGTCAGCTCAATATGACTGTTTTTGGTGGGGTTATCAAAATTTTTCAACAATAAATAAACCTTACTTCACTTTTAAGAGAATAGTAAGAGGCTATCAATCAAACACTCATAATGACATAGAAAACTCGAAAACTCGGGTTTTATGTACTCTTTTTAAACAACCTTTGAAAAATAAAAAAATTTTAGCAGGAATTTTCAATAAAAACGGCGATATTGAAGATTTATTTGAATCAATTTGATCCAAAAGTACTTTTTAGACGTATAATATTGCATGAGTATAAAATCAATGCTTTCTAATAATCTTGTCGATTTTTCAAAGAAGTCAAAAATATTGGAAAAAGATGAGGAATTTCATCATATTGAGAATTGGAGAAATAACAGAGACTCAAATTCCCTAAAAACAATACTTAATGCTTATCTCAGACTTGCCGTGTCATATGCAAGAAAATATACAAGTTATGGTTTGCCTTTAGATGATTTAATTCATGAGGGTGTACTTGGTATAATGCACGCTCTAGAAAAATTTGATGTTTCAAAGGATTTTAGATTATCTACTTATGCCTCATGGTGGATCAGAGCTTCTATTCAAGACTATATACTTAAAAATTGGTCTGTTGTAAAAACTGGATCAACAGCATCACAGAAAGCACTTTTTTTTAACCTTAGAAAAATTAAACAACAAATATCAGACGTTTCCTCAGATTATATGGGTCAGGATGAAATCAACAAGGTCTCAGAAATACTTAACGTAAAGAACTTAGAAGTTCAAAATATGGAGTCTAGACTTAGCGGTGGAGATGTTTATCTTAATCAAAAAGTTGATAGTGAATCTGAAAACGACCTGATGAGCTTATTACAAGATGATAGATCTAATCCGGAAGAAGTACTAGAAAGCTTCAGTGATGGAAATTTAAAAAAGGAATTTATAAATAAAGCTATTTCTACTCTTAATGATAGAGAAAGAACAATTATTAAGTTAAGAAAATTGAAAGAAAAAAGCATTACCCTTGACGAGTTAGGTAAAATGTTAAAAATAAGTAAAGAGAGAGTAAGACAAATTGAAACAAAAGCTCTAGAAAAATTAAAAATTGCTATCTTAGACATTTCCCAACAAAATAAAGAATTTTTTATTTGATACTTACAAGTCTTTCTAATAGAAATACAGATGTGATAAAGTTAATACTAATTACTTACATCTTGTTTAAATCCTCTATAGTATTCGCCCAAGGATACGACGTAGTGGGAATAGGTTTATATGATGTAAAATTTGATGGGTCTTCATCAAATTATGCAACAGATTTAAGATACGAAAGAAGATTTGATAAAACTTTAATAGATATAGGTCCAGAAGAAGATAATTTTTTTTATTTAAAACCTTTTGCAGGATTTGAGTTTACCACTGACTCGGCTTATTATTTAGTAACTGGAATTTATTTAGAAGACAATCTTGGCGAGCTGATCATTGGTCAGGAAAACAAATGGAATTTTACTCCAAGCTTTGGTGTTGGTTATTATGATGATGGAAATGGAAAAAAACTAGGAAATAATATTGAATTTAGAACTACATTTGAAATTAGCTATCAACAGGAAAACAAAAACAGAATTGGAATTTCACTTGGACATATTTCAAACGCAAATATAGGTAACAAAAATCCAGGAGTTGAAATAATAAGCATTTCATTTCAAAAACCATTCTAGTTAATTAATAATTTTTTTTGTTTAATAAAGTTTAAAAAAATTTTTTGGAGAGCATTAAAATTTTGAGTTTGCATTTTAGAATGAATTTCAATTTTAAACTGCTTGCCATCAGGAATCCCAAAAAAAATATTTAATAATGGGCTAAGTAACCTATAAATTGACTCAGATCCAACTAGCGGCCTAATAAAATTAAAATATTCTTCTATAGTTGTTTCTGAAATTTTATATCTATTTTGTTTTTCAAAAAAAAGCAGATCAACATCTTTTAAGCAAAAAGGATTGTTTTGAATTAATCTCCCCAACATCACCCCATCATGTAACTTAGATAATTCTAATGCTTTTGAAATACTATCGATACCTCCATTAATTACAAAAATGATATTTGGAAACTTATTTTTTATTCTTGATACAAAATCATAGTTCAGTGGCGGTATTGTTCTGTTACCCTTAGGGCTGATTCCATTTAAAATGGCATTCCTTGCATGAACATAAACTATTTTTATCCCACTTCTTAAAATCTCATCAATAAATTCCTCAAAATAATCATAATTAAATTTTTGTCCCAAACCTATCCTGCATTTAATTGAAACTTCTATATTTTTATTTGATTGCATTGACTCTAAGCAATTTCTGACTAAAATTTTATCGTTCATTAAGCAAGCACCAAAACTACCTTTTTGTACAGCTTTACTGGGACAACCTACATTTAAATTTATTTCATCGTAATTTAATTCATAAGCTATCTGACTGCATTTTTTAAGATCCTTAAATTCTGATCCACCAACTTGAAGAGCAATTGGATTTTGTGATTGATTAGCTACGATTGATTTAATATTATTTGAATGAATAAGTGTCTTTGTTGCTACCATTTCAGAAAACAAAAATGTTTTTTTTGATAAAATTCTATAAAGAGCCCTTGCATAAGGCGTTGTATATCCCATCATTGGTGCCACACAAAATTTTCTATCGATAATTTTTTTCATTTTAATTTAAATAAATATATATTTTCTCAATAAACCTGTATGTGCTTGCCTACAATAATTACTTAATATAAAATTATAGTTTGTAAGTAGTATATGATTAAAAAACTTAACCCATTACCAGAATATTTGATTGATAGATATCGCAATTGGAAATCTTCCCATTATGACAAAAACTTAGAAAAATTTAGTGGACTTGCCGAAAGTCATAAACCAAAAACAATGTTTATATCATGTTGTGACTCTAGAGTGCTCCCCACTTCAATTTTTGAAGCTAGTGAAGGTGAGTTTTTTATTCATAGAAATATAGCAAACTTGGTACCAGCTTATATTCCTGATAGAAATGATAATGGAACTTTAGCTGCAATTGAATATGCTATAAAGGTGCTTAAAGTAAAACATTTGATTGTTTTGGGTCATACAGATTGTGGAGGCATTAAAAGTGCGCATTCAATTAAGTCAAAAAAAATTAGCTCAGATTTAATTTTTGTAGATAAATGGCTAGATAACATATTACCTGCGTTTAATAATGTTGAAAAAAATATTGCTGCTGATGAGCAAATAGAAAAACTTACAGAGGAAAGTATTAAAAATTCAATAAGGAATTTATTTATGTTTCCAAATTTAAAAAATGAAGTTGAAAATAACAATATATCATTACACGGTTTGATACATGATATTGGTTCAGGTAGGATGAAATATTTAAATCCTAATACAGAGGAATTTGATTTTATATAATTTTAATAGGAATATCTGCTTGATGGAAATTTTTTATTTTTTACTTCATTAATAAATCTATTTACTGCTTTAATTATAATGTTTTCAATATTGGTATAGTTTTTTACAAATTTTGCTTTTTTATTTTTAGAATTAAAATTTAAAATATCATCAATAACTAATACTTGGCCATCACAATACTTTGATGAACCAATTCCAATAGTTGGAATCGTTAATTTATTTGTTATTAGTTTAGAAGCTTTCAAACTTATACACTCTAACACTATGAGCTTTGATCCAGCATCTTCGAGTTTTTTTGCCAGGGATATTAAGCTATTAATATCTCTTTTATTTTTTCCAACACTTCTGATTTTGCTAAAATCTGAAAATTTTTGAGGAGTTACACCTATGTGTGTGACAACTTTAATTTTATTTTTGCTTAGATGTTCAACTATATCTACATTATTAAGACTTGTTTCAATTTTTACAAAATCGGCATTTGTATATTTTAAAATTTCTACAGCATTTCTGAGAGCTTCTTTTTTAGTTCTGTATGTATTATAAGGCATATCAACAATGGTCATTGAGCTTTTCGTGTTTTTAGCAACTGCTTTACCATGATTTTTCATCATATCTAATGTTACTGATCGAGTATTTTTCATTCCATAAATAGTAGTACCAACAGAGTCACCTACAAGTATTAGATCTACTCTTCCATCTAAAATCATTGCTAGTGGTTTAGAGTAAGCTGTAAGACATGTTAAAATTTTTGAATTCTTTTTTAGTAATAGTTTTTTATAATTTATTTTTGGCATTTATTTTATACAGATCTTGTAATTCCACCATCAACTCTGATGTTCTGTCCAGTAATATATGCTCCACCTTCTGATGCTAACATTTCAACAACTGTAGAAATTTCACTAACCTTACCATACCGTTGGAGAGGTATTTTTTCTATAAATTCATCTTTTTTAGGCAAGCTATCTATAAAACCTGGAAGAATATTATTCATTCTAATATTATCTTTTGCATATTTATCTGAGTAAAGTTTTGTAAAAGCTGATAGTCCAGATCTAAATACTCCTGAAGTTGGAAAGTTTGAATCAGGTTCAAATGTAGCAAATGTAGAAATATTTATTATTGAACCATTTTTTTGTTTTTGCATAATAGGCGTGATAATTCTAGAAGCTCTTACCACATTTAAAAAATAGATTTCCATTCCATTAAACCAATCATTGTCAGTTAGTTCTAAAATTTCCCCTTTTGGTCCATGACCTGCACTATTAACAAGAACATCAATTTGTCCAAAGTTAGAAAAAACCTTATCAATAAAGGCACTAATATCATTTGAGGATAAATTAGATCCTGTATAGCCTATTCCACCTAAATCTTTTGCTAATTTTTCCCCTTTGCCTGAGGATGACATTACTGCAATTTTAAATCCTTTTGATGAAAGGTGTTTTGCTGAGTCTGCACCCATTCCTGTTCCTGAAGCTATAAAAGCTGCTATTTTTTTCATAAATAGTTATTAACACATTAAAATAAAATCTATAAGAATATTATCTATAGAAAAATTTTGAAGAATATAATAAAGTTATAGTCAATATCTATTATAAATTTAGTACCTAAAATATGAGATTGCCAGAAGAAACTCAAAATATTTGTAATTCTATTGATGAAAGTGTTTTATACGATGATCCTTTCTGCCACTTATATATAAATAATTTTTTTAGTAATGAATTTTATAAAAATTTATTAAAATATTTACCAACAAAAGATAAGTATATTCAAATTAATAAAACAGGTTCCGTTTCAAAAGATTATCCTGAAGAAAGGTATATATTTAATATCACTCCTGAAAGTTTTGAAATATTTGACTCACAACAAAAACTTTTTTTTGGACAAGTTGTAACTAGTTTAATGTCTATGAATTTTTTTGATTCAATAACAAATAAATTTAATAGTAAAATAGAAAAGGTTAATCCCAATAATCTTGATCTAAGAATCTCTCTAGTAAAAGATTTGACACAGTATAATCTTGGCGCTCATACCGATACTAGTAAAAAGTTTATAACTTTTTTATTCTATCTTCCAGAAGATGATTCTCATAAACATATTGGTACGTCAATGTACAAACCAAAACAAAAAAACGACATAGCTTTATCTGGTGAGAAACATTTTTCAGATAAAGATACAAAAGAATTATTTGACGAAGTTAAGCTAGCTCAATTTTTACCCAACTCTGTTCTTATTTTTCCAAGAACAGAGCTTTCTTATCATGGTGTTAGTTCAATTAATACTGGAGCATATGAAAGGAATTTATTACTGTTAAATTACTATCATAAATAATTTTAATTAAATCGCTAAAATTTATGAAGAATAATGATGATTTTATAAAAAAGTTAAAAGTTAAACAAGAAAAACTTACTGCAAATGTTATTGATCCAATTACAAAAGAGACAATCAAATATAATATTGTAAATGAAACCACTTTATGGCGAGCTCAGACAATTTTTAACAAGGAGCCGATTACAATAAATTGGATTAGAGGTTTCAAAAAAAATAAATTTATGTTCGATATAGGTGCAAATGTAGGTATATACTCAATTTATGCCGCAATAACTAAATTAGTTAAGGTTTATGCGTTTGAACCAGAGTCAAATAATTTTCAAAATTTGATGCAAAACATAAAAATTAATAATCTTAATACTTCTGTTACACCTTTTCCTATAGGCATCTCAGATGTTACCGAGATGTCAAAGTTACAAATAAGTAATTTTGAACCAGGTTCATCTCATCATACTGTAGGAAAAAATCATCTTGATCATAATACACTTAACATTATTAATAGTGAATTAACACAAGGAGTATTTTCAACCACTTTAGATGATTTATGCTTTAAATGGAATTTGCCTATTCCGTCATATTTAAAAATTGATGTTGATGGAATAGAAAATAAAATAATTGAAAAAGCTCAAAATGTTTTAAAAGACTCAAATTTAGATTCTATTTTAATTGAAATAAATGAAAATAGAAATGAGGATATTAATATTATAAACATTTTATCAAAATTTGGATTTAACTATGATAAGGATCAGGTTGCTAACGCTAGAAGAAAATCTGGGTTACATGAAGGATATGCTGAGTATTTATTCTACAAATAATTATCTGATGTTAAGCTAACTTTAATTTTCTATCAGTTAATGGAATTTCTTTTACAGGAAGATGAATAATGGCAGAAAAGGCACCAACACCAATTCCAACCCACCAAACTATTTCATAACTACCATAGATATCATAAAATAATCCTCCTAACCAAACACCTACAAAGGAACCAATTTGATGTGATAAAAAAACTATGCCATAAAGAGTGCCCATGAACTTTAACCCATAAATATACCCTATTATCCCAGAGGTCAAAGGTACTGTTGCAAGCCACAATGATCCCATAACAATTGAAAAAATGACAACTGAAGTTGGCGTTATTGGAAGCATAATAAATAAGACAGCGGCTATTGTCCTTCCAGTATAAATAATTGATAATAGATATTTTTTTGTAAAATATTTACCTAATGCACCAGCGCTTATAGACCCAATTATATTAAATAGCCCTATTAAAGCGATTGATAAAGCCCCCAATGAAGCAACTGAATTACATACTATACTAATTAGGCTTCCTTGAATAATTGGACTACTATTTTCTGCAATAAAGGCAGGGAAATGCGCAGTTATAAAAGCAAGTTGAAAACCACAAGAGAAAAATCCAAGAAACAGCATTATGTAAGTTGGATCTTTAATAGCATCTTTCAGTGCATCACCTAAACTTTCCTCAATTTCTTTTTTAGAAATTTTAGGTTCAGACTTTAAAAGCGGAACAAGAATTATTGTAACAACACTTATTATTGCAAATATGATAAAGACTGAAGACCAGGACATAGTACTTAAAAGTATGGCTGCAAAGGGCGGACCGACTACTTGACCAGCTGATCCAGCTGCAGTAGTTATTCCCAAAGCAAGAGATCGTTTTTCTGGTGCAGCAGTTCTTCCAACAACAGCTAAGATTGGACCAAATCCACTACCTGCAATTCCAAATCCTATCAACACATTAAGAAACTGATGTGCTTCAGGAGTAGATGCGGAACTACTAATTAAAATACCAATTGCGTACAAAATTAATCCTAAGGTTATAGCTTTTCTGTCTCCAAATTTTTCTGCGAAAGCACTGAATATAGGAGTGCCAATTCCCCAAGCTAAGTTCTGGATAGCTATCGCCATTGAAAATTCTGATCTAGCCCACATAAACTGTTCAGCAATTGGAATTTGAAAAAGTCCAAAAGTTGATCTAATGGCAAAGCTAATCAAAAGGATTAGACTACCTCCTATAAGAACTGGAGTAAAAATATTATTATTTTCGTTAGACTTCATAACTTATTAAAAAAATAACGTAACTGTTGAAGAAAATCTAGTCTATTAAAAATTATAATTGATTATTTATTTGTTGTTTTTCAGTTTCTTCTTTTTCAGGAATAACATATGCAACCGCACAATGATTTAAGCAATAAGGTTTATCTTCAAATCTTTCTTTTCCACAAAACTTAAAATCATTTTCATCAGGATGCCCCTCAGGCCACTCACATCCTCTTTTAATTTGATTTGAAAAAGGGTTTTTAACTACAGGTGTAAAACTGGGTTGATTTTTATTAATATCATTTGAGTTTTCTTTTGAGGACTCAAAGTTTAGTTTTGGAATAATTGGTGATCTAGCCTTTTTCCTGTCTGGTTTTACTGCTGTTCTCCTTATAGGTGATGGTCTTCTTTCTAACCCTATTCTGTGTGCTTTTCCAACAACTGCATTTTTTGTAAAACCTAGTAGTTTTCCTATCTGAGCTGTTGGTAATCCCTGTTCCCATAACTCTTTCAGTCTTGCAACATTACTATCATCCCAAGGCATATTTTATCTTTCTTTTTCTATATGTAGTAGCTGTATATCCTATTAATATACTAAATATATACTTATATAAACAAAAAACTGGGAATTTTTAATAAAAACCAATAAAAAATATGTATTTTTTTGAGTTATTATCAACATATTATGAAAAGTTTAAAAAATTATAAAATTGAAAATAAAAAAGTTTTATTTAGGGCTGATTTAAATGTACCTGTTGTAGATGGTATAATAACAGATACTTCACGTATAAAAGCAATTAAATCTTCGATAGAAATATTAATTTCTAATAAAAATAAAATTTTTTTAATTGCTCATTTTGGTCGACCAAAAGGAGAGATTGTTGATAAATATTCATTAAATTTTATTCTTCCATCATTAAAAGAAATTCTTAATTTAGATAAAGTTTATTTTTTAAAAAATTTAAATCAGGAGTCAGTTGAGAAGACAATCAATGAGATGCCAGCTGGTAATTTATGCCTTTTAGAAAATATTAGATTTTTAAAAGAAGAAGAAAAAATTGATTTAAATTTTGCAAAAAAAATCAGCAGCTTATTTGATGTGTATGTTAACGATGCCTTTTCTGCATCTCACAGGAACCATACATCCATCACTGGTTTTCCTAAATTCTTACCTTCTTTTGCTGGCAATCATATGATTAAAGAAATTGATTGCATTAATTCCTTCTTAAATAATGCAAAAAAACCCAATGTGGCTATTGTTGGAGGCTCTAAGATATCAACAAAGATTCATTTACTAAACAATTTAATAGAGCAATTTAGTACAGTTGCTATTGGAGGTGCTATGGCTAATACTTTTTTATTAGCTAATAAGTATAATGTTGGAAAATCCCTAGTTGAAAAAGATTTAACGCAGGAAGCAAATAATATTCAAATAGAAGCAAAGAAATTAAATTGTGAATTAATACTTCCTATAGATGTTCTATGTGGAAATAATATTCAGGATACAAATCCAACCCATCGAAAAGTTTATGAAATTTTACCGGAAGAAATGATTTTGGATATAGGTGACGAATCAACACAATTTATTAATAATAAAATAATTAATTCAAAAATGGTTTTGTGGAATGGTCCAGTTGGAGCTTTTGAATTTAAACCATATGATAAAGCAACAAATGCAATTGCTAAGACTATAAAAGTTAATTCAACAAAACATAGTATTAATACTCTTGCTGGTGGAGGGGATACTGTTTCAGCTATAAAAAATACAAATTCTGAAGATGGATTCAATTATATTTCAAATGCAG
>MDTG01012755.1_pt1 | contig 10792 bp, 12 predicted proteins | sample 811421 | NCBI WGS metagenome assembly MDTG01 (sample SAMN05326645, study PRJNA326480) | marine metagenome | isolation source: seawater | place: Pacific Ocean: South East | collected 2011 | reverse complement strand
CACGGCCAAGCGCATCTCCGACGCGCTCGGCACCGCCACCGAGCTGCGCGCCCAGCGCAACTACGCCGGCCATCGCCTCGCGCCCTGGCTCAGCCACGTCATGGTCTCACGCCAGGAGACGGCGCGGCCGCTGCTGACGCCGGGCGAGGTGATGCAGCTCCCGGCCTCCGACGAGCTGGTGCTCGTCTCCGGCCTGCCGCCGCTCCGCGCCAGGAAGCTCCGCTATTACGAGGACAGCAACTTCACCGCGCGGGTCGCGGATGCACCGACGTTGTCGGAGGACGGCTACCGCGACCGGCCGGCGCCGCGCCGGGACGACTGGACAGGGCAGGTCCGCGGCACCGACGCGCGTCTCGCCGCCGCGGCGGACCGCGAACTCGGCCTTGCCGAGGAAGACGACGAGGGCGGCCTGCAGCACCAGCGGCATCCCGGCATGCTTGAGCCCGAGGTCTCGAAGCCGGTCGAGCCCGCGCGGCAAACCGACCTCGATCTCCTGGACGACGAGGCCGACGCGCCCGCCCAGACCAAGACCATGGACCGTGCCCGCCGGCTCTCGGCGGTCACCCGCGCCTACGGCATCGACGGCGATCCGGGCCGACGCGACGACGACCTGCTGCCGGGATTCTGAGGGGATGCCATGAAACCGCGCCATCACCTCTATCTCGACGACGAGCTGACGGAGCAGCTCGAAGCGCTTGCCGCCAAGCCCGGCTCGTCCAAGTCGGCGATCGTCTCGGACGCGCTGCGCAGCTTCCTCGCGCGGCGCGGCGCCACCGAGCTCGATGATCGCCTCAAGGTCCGGCTCGACCGGTTCAGCCGCCAGCTCAACCGGATCGAACGCGACCAGCAGATCCTGCTGGAGAGCCTGGCGCTCTTCGTCCGCTACTACCTCACCGTGACGGCGCCGCTCCCGGAAGCAGACCAGGAGGCCGCCCGCGCGCTCGGCCACGAGCGCTTCCAAGCCTTCATCGACCAGGTCGGCCGGCGCATTGCCGGCGGCCGGACGCTGGCGGGCGAGGTGCTGGCGCAGACGTCCGAGGAGGAGGCCGAGCCATGAGCGGCACCGACGGGCACGCGGAAAGCCGCCAGCGTCGCCGCGCCATGCTGCGCACGGCCATGGGCCCGGCCATCGGCGTGGCGCTCGCCGATCCCGCCGTCATCGAGGTGATGGTGAACCCGGACGGCAGCCTGCGTCTCGACCGACTGGGCGAGGGCAGGGTCGACACTGGCGAGCGGCTGGAGGCGGCCGAGGTCGAGCGGATCATCCGCCTGGTGGCGAGCCATCTCCGCGTCGAGGCCCATGCCGCTAATCCGGTGGTGAGCGCCGAGCTGCCGGAGACGGGCGAGCGTTTCGAGGGGCTGCTGCCGCCGGTCTCGACCGCGCCCTGCTTCGCGATCCGGAAGCCGGCGGCCAAGATCTACACGCTCGAGGACTACGTCGCGGGTCGGATCATGATGCCGTTGCAGGCGGACGTCCTGCGCCGGGCCGTCCGCGACCGGCGCAATATCCTGATCGCGGGCAGCACCAGCTCGGGCAAGACCACGCTTGCCAACGCCCTACTCGCCGAGATCGCGCGGGCCGACGAGCGGGTGATCCTGATCGAGGATACGCGCGAGCTGCAATGCGCGGCACCCGACTGCGTGGCGCTGCGCACCAAGCCGGGTGTGGTCGGCCTCGCCGACCTCGTGCGCTCGACCCTACGGCTCCGGCCCGACCGCATCATCGTCGGCGAGGTCCGGGGACCGGAAGCCCTCGACATGCTAAAGGCCTGGAACACCGGCCACCCCGGCGGCATCGCCACGGTCCATGCCAACGCGGCCCATTCGGCCCTCTACCGGCTGGAGCAGCTGATCGAGGAGGCGGTGGTCACGGTACCCCGCCGGCTCGTCGCCCAGGCGATCGACCTCGTGGTCTTCATCCGCGGCCGGGGCGAGGGGCGCCGCGTCGAGACCATCGCCGGGGTCGAGGGGCTCGACGCCCATGGCGACTACCGCGTCGTCGAGCTCTCGCCGGCCCGTCTAAGCACCTTGTGAATCGGAGGAGCAGGCTCATGCGTCAACCCTGCCATCGGCATATTGCACTCCCGGCATTGGCCGCACTCGTTGTCCTCGGCATCGCCACGCCGGCGTTCGCCGCCGGCTCGGGCATGCCGTGGGAGGCGCCGCTGGAATCGATCCTGCAATCGATCGAGGGGCCGGTGGCGCGCATCATCGCGGTGATCATCATCATTATCACCGGCCTCTCGCTCGCCTTCGGCGACACCTCGGGCGGCTTCCGGCGCCTGCTGCAGATCGTTTTCGGTCTCACGATTGCCTTCGCGGCGACGAGCTTCTTCCTGACCTTCTTCTCCTTCGGCGGCGGGGCGCTGGTCACATGACGGACCACGCTGATGGTTTCGAGGTGCCGCTGCATCGCGCGCTCACCGAGCCGATCCTGCTCGCGGGTGCACCGCGTACCGTCGCCATCGTCAATGGCACGCTGGCGGCCGCGCTCGGCCTCGGCCTCCGGCTCTGGATCGCCGGGCTCCTGGTCTGGGCGATGGGCCACTCACTCGCGGTATTTGCGGCGAAGCGCGATCCGCAGTTCGGCCAGGTGCTGAGCCGCCACCTCCGGAACAAGGGGTGGCTCGGATGCTGAGCCTCGCCGAATACCGCGGCAAGCCGCAGCGGCTTGCCGACTACCTGCCCTGGGCGGCGCTCATCGCGCCCGGCGTGTTGCTCAACAAGGACGGCAGCTTCCAGCGGACCTTCCGCTTCCGCGGGCCCGACCTGGAGAGCGCCACCGAGCCCGAACTCGTCGCCACCTGCGCGCGGCTCAACAACGTGTTGCGGCGCTTCGGCTCGGGCTGGGCGCTGTTCTTCGAGGCCGAGCGTCACCCCGCGCCCAGCTATCCGGCGTCCGAGTTCCCCGATCCGGCGTCCTGGCTGGTCGACCGGGAGCGCCGCGCCGCATTCGAGCAAACCATGGGCGCGCATGACGGCGAATCGGCATATCGAGGCCGGGCGCACTTCGAGAGCAGCTATCATCTGACGCTCCTCTATCTCCCGCCGCCGGACCAGGTGAACCGGGCCGAGCGGGCGCTGCTGGAGACGCCGCCCGACGAGCGCGGCATCGACTACCGCGACCCTCTCGAGGCCTTCGTCGCCGAGACCGACCGGGCGCTCGACCTGCTCTCCAGCCTGATGCCGGTCTGCGCACCGCTCGACGACGCCGAGACGCTCACCTACCTGCACGGCACCGTCTCGACCCGGCAGCATCCGGTCGCCGTGCCGGAGACGCCGATGTACCTGGACGCAGTGCTCGCCGACACGCCGCTCGCGGGTGGGCTCGAGCCGATGCTTGGCGAGCATCACCTCCGTACCGTCACGGTGCTCGGATTCCCCAACACGACCCGGCCTGGGCTGCTCGACGACCTCAACCACTTGGGCTTCCCGTATCGCTGGGTCACCCGCTTCATCCCGCTCGACAAGACCGCGGCCAACAGCGCGCTCACACGGATGCGGCGCCAGTGGTTCGCCAAGCGCAAGTCGATCGGCGTGCTGTTGCGCGAGGTGCTCTACAACGAGCCGGCGCCGCTCCTCGACTCCGATGCCGATAACAAGGCGGTCGATGCCGACGCGGCGCTGCAGGAGCTGGGCGGCGATCATGTTTCCTTTGGTTATCTGACTGCGACCGTCACGGTCTGGGATGAGAGCCGGGCCCAGGCCGCCGAAAAGGTGCGCGCGGTCGAGCGCGTCATCAACGCGCGCGGCTTCACCACCATCCGAGAGACGGTCAACGCCGTCGAGGCCTGGCTCGGCAGCCTACCGGGACACGTCTATGCCAACGTCCGCCAGCCACTGGTCCACACGCTGAATCTGGCGCATCTCGTGCCGCTGTCCGCGGTCTGGGCCGGGCCGGCGTGGAACGACCACCTCGACGGACCGCCGCTGCTGCTCGCCGAGACGGGCGGCACCACGCCGTTCCGCTTCTCGACCCATGTCGGCGACGTCGGGCACATGCTGGTGGTCGGTCCGACGGGCGCCGGCAAGTCGGTGCTGCTGGCGCTGATGGCCTTGCAGTTCCGGCGCTACGCGGGCGCCCAGGTCTATGTCTTCGACAAGGGCGGCTCCGCCCGCGCCGCAGTGCTCGCCATGAGCGGACGGCACCATGCGCTCGGCATCGGCGGCGCGCTCGCGTTCCAGCCGCTGCGGCACATCGACGATCCCGTGGTCCGGAGCTGGGCCGCCGAGTGGATCGCCGGCCTGCTCGCCCACGAGAAGGTCGTCCTCACGCCGGAAGTGAAGGAGGTCGTCTGGTCGGCGCTCGGCAACCTCGCCTCGGCCCCGCCGGCGGAGCGCACCATTACGGGGCTCTCTGTCGTCCTGCAGTCGAATGCTCTGCGGTCGGCACTCGCACCCTACACGCTCGAAGGTTCCTACGGCGCGCTGCTCGACGCCGAGGCGGACGCGCTCGCGCTGGCCGACGTGCAGTGCTTCGAGATGGAAGCGTTGATGCAGGAGGCGGGCGCCGTCCTGCCGGTGCTGACCTATCTCTTCCACCGCCTGGAGGCGCGGTTCGATGGGCGCCCGACGCTGCTCGTGCTCGACGAGGCCTGGCTCTTCCTCGACAACCCGCTATTCGCCGGGCGCATCCGCGACTGGCTGAAGACGCTGCGCAAAAAGAACGTCGCCGTCGTCTTCGCCACCCAGTCGCTCGCCGATATCGCCGACAGCAGCATCGCGCCGGCGCTGATCGAGTCTTGCCCGCAGCGCATCTTCCTGCCCAACGACCGGGCGCTTGAGCCGCAGAGCCGGGACGCCTACGAGCGCTTCGGCCTCAATGCCCGTCAGGTCGAGCTGATCTCCGCCGCCCAGCCGAAGCGCGACTACTACCTGCAGTCCTGGCGCGGCAACCGGCTGTTCGAGCTCGGCCTCGGGCCGGTGGCGCTCGCCTTCTGCGCGGCCTCCCAGCCGTCCGACCAGGCGCTCGTCGACCGTGTGCTGGCGGAAGCCGGATCGGAACGGTTCGCCGAAGCCTGGCTCCTCGCACGGGACCTCGACTGGGCGGCGGACCTGCTGTGTGACTTCCCCACCGAACAAGGAGGACAGCCATGAAGCGGCATCTCGCTGTTGTGTGCCTCGCGATGTGTTTCGCCCTTGTCTCGATCCAGCCGGCGCAGGCGCTGACCGTGTTCGATCCCTCCAACTACAGCCAAAACGTCCTGCAGGCCGCCCGGGCACTGCAGCAGATCAACAACCAGATCCGCAGCCTGCAGAACCAGGTGCTGATGCTGCAGAATATGGCGAAGCACCTGGAGCGCCTCGACTATTCCTCCCTCGGCGCGATCCAGGCGGCGCTCGGCCGGATCAACCTGCTGATGGCGCAGGCCGAGGGCATCGCGTTTCGGGTCGATCGCACCGAGCAGGAATTCGCGCGGCTTTACCCCAAGGAGTACGCGGCGACCGTCACCACCGACGAGCTCGCCCGCGACGCGCGCGGCCGCTGGGAGCATTCGATGGACGCGCTGCGCCAGACCATGCTGGTGCAGGCCGAGGTCGTGCAGAACGTGGAGGCCGATAGCGGCGAGCTCGCGCGCCTCGTCGCCGAGTCCCAGGCCGCCATCGGCAGTCTCCAGGCGCAACAGGCGACCAACCAACTCGTCGCGCTCTCGACCAAGCAGCAGCTCCAGACCCAGGAGCTGGTCGCCGCGCAATACCGGGCCGAGGCGCTGGAGCGCGCCCGGACGGCCGCCGCTCAGGAGCAGGCGCGCGCCCAGTTCGACCGCTTCCTCGGCGACGGCAAGGCCTACACGCCGCTTGACTGAGGTGAGCGAGGCGACTGGCCATGGACGACATCAACGTCATCGACCGCTTCACGCAGACCTTCGTCACCTATATCGACTCGGGCTTCGGTCTGCTGACGGGCGACGTCGCGTTCCTCACTTCCATCCTGGTCGCCATCGACATCACGCTCGCCGGACTCTGGTGGGCGCTGGACGAGGGCTCCAACGTCCTCGCCCGGCTCATCCGCAAGGTGCTCTACATCGGCGCCTTCGCGCTGATCCTGAACAATTGGCAGTTCTTTGCCAGCACCATCTTCGATTCATTTTCGGGCCTCGGCCTGCAGGCGACCAACAACAGCCTCAGTGCCGGTGATCTTCTCAGGCCCGGTTTCGTTGCCGGCACTGGGTTCGAGGCCGCCTATCCGTTGATCCGGCAGGCGGGCGAGCTCCTCGGCTTCACCACCTTCTTCGACAACGCGGTGACGATCGTCGTGCTGGTCTTCGCCTGGCTGGTGGTCGTGCTCGCCTTCTTCATTCTCGCCATCCAGCTCTTCATCACCATCATCGAATTCAAGCTGACCACGCTTGCCGGCTTCGTGCTGGTGCCCTTCGCGCTCTGGAACAAGACAGCTTTCCTCGCCGAGCGGGTGCTCGGCAACGTGGTCGCCTCCGGCATCAAGGTGATGGTGCTCGCCGTCATCATCGGCATCGGCACCACCCTGTTCGGCGACTTCATCGGCGCGCTCGACGGCGAGGAGCCCAGCCTCGAGCAGGCGATGTCCATGGTGCTGGCCTCACTCGCGCTGTTCGGTCTCGGCATCTTCGGGCCCGGCATTGCCGCTGGCCTGGTCTCCGGCGCACCTCAACTGGGGGCCGGTGCCGCCGTCGGCACGGCGGGCGCGGTGGCCGGGGGCACGCTCGCCGGCGGCACGGCCGCGCTCGGTATCACCCGTATGGCCGGTGCGGGCGGATTGTCCGCCGTGCGCGCCGGGACGGCGCTCTCTGCCGGCACCGGTGCGGCCTACGGGATGGGCAAGGCCGCGTCGGGCGCCACCGGTGCGGCTGGCGTGGCTGCCGGTATGGCCGGTGTCGCCAGCGCAGGGGCTGGCACGGCCCGTGCCGCCGGCGCGCACATGGTCGGCGGCTTCACCGAGAGCGCGCAGCGCGGCCGCGCTGCGGCGTGGCAGGCGACCGGTGGCGGGCGATCGGCAGGTGGTCCCGCAATCGCCTCTGCGTCGCCGGGCGATGGTGGTGTCCCGATGTGGGCGCGGCGCCTGCGCGCGGAGCAGCGCCGCCGCGCCCGCCTTCATTCGACCGAGCAGGCGGTTCGGGAAGGGGACCGGCCCGGCGCCGGCGCCAATCCCGACCTGTCCGAGAGGGAGTGAGCCATGTTCCGGCGTGCGACCAACCGCTATGGCGATACCCCCGAGCCCGTCACCCCGTACCAGAAAGCGGCCCAGCTCTGGGACGAACGTCTCGGCTCGGCGCGCGTGCAGGCGCGGAACTGGCGCCTCATGGCGTTCTTCTGCCTGACGCTCGCCACCGGATTCGCGGGAGCCCTCATCTGGCAGTCGGCGCAGAGCCGGATCACGCCCTATGTCGTCGAGGTTGACGCGCTCGGCGCCGCCCAGGCCGTGGCGCCGGCCATCCAGCCCTACGAGCCGACCGATGCCCAGATCGCCCACCATCTGGCGCGCTTCGTGCGCAACGTCCGCTCGCTCTCCATCGACCCCATCGTCGTGCGCAAGCGCTGGCTCGAGGCCTACGACTACGCCACCGACCGAGCCGCCCAGACCCTCAACGAGTTCGCCCGCGTCAACGACCCGTTCAAGGCGGTGGGCGAGCGCAGCGTCTCCGTCGAGGTGACGAGCGTGGTGCGCGCCTCGGACGAGTCCTTCCAGGTGAAATGGACCGAGCGGACCTGGGAGGGCGGCAGCCTCGCCAAGACCGAGCGCTGGACCGGCATCCTCTCCATCGTCATCCGCCAGCCGCGCGAGGTGGCGACGCTGCGCAAGAACCCGCTCGGCATTTACGTCCACGGCCTCGACTGGTCGCGCGAGCTAAACCCCGGAGAAACGCCATGACTCCCATCCGCAGCCTGCTGTGCGGCGTGTCGGCGCTGGCGCTCGCCGCCTGCGCCGCCAAGGGCACGCCACCACCCGAGATCACTTACGACACCGGCGACTTCGTGCCGGCCGCCGTCGAGTCCGAGCCGCCCAGGCCGGTCGAGATCGTCGCGGTGCCCGAGCCGTTGCCGTTGCCGGGACAGCTCAAGCCGGCGCCGAAGGACGAGCCGGCCTCGCCCGACAAGAGGCCGCCGAAGGATCGGGTCGACGACGCGAACGATGCCGCGCGCCTGGAGCCGACCGAGGACGGCTATATCAACGCAATCCAAGTCTACCCCTTCACGAAGGGCGCGCTCTACCGCCTCTATGCGTCGCCGGAGCAGGTGAGCGACATTGCGCTGCAGCCGGGTGAGGAGCTGGTCGCGGTCTCGGCCGGCGACACGGTGCGCTGGGTGGTGGGCGATACCACCAGCGGCACCGGTGAGCGGCAGCAGGTCCATGTGCTGGTGAAGCCGGTGGCGCCGGACCTGCGGACCAACCTCGTCATCACCACTGACCGGCGCGCCTATCACCTGGAGTTGGAGAGCACCGAGGAGACCTACATGGCCTCGGTCTCCTGGCACTATCCGCAGGAAGAGCTCGTCACCCTCCGCCGGCAGAACGAGCGGGCGAACGAGACGCAGAGTGTCGCGCAGGATCTCGCGCTCGATCGCCTGCGCTTCCGCTATGAGATCACCGGCGACAATCCGCCGTGGCGACCGCTGCGGGCGTTCGACGACACCTATAAGGTCTACATCGAGTTCCCCCGGCGCATCGACCAGGGCGAGGCGCCGCCACTGTTCGTGGTCGGCCCCGAGGGCGGGGCGGAGCTCGTCAACTACCGGGTACGCGGCAACTACTACATCGTCGACCGCCTGTTCGCCGCGGCCGAGCTTCGCCTCGGCGAGGATCCGCAACAGGTGGTCCGGATCAATCGCACGGACGGGCGCCAGGTGAACGCGGCGCCGGCGCGGGACGAGACGGAGGTCCGGTGATGTCGGACCAGGCCGAACCGGGCGGCAACCCGCCGAAGACCGACCCGGAGAGCTTGACGCTGCGAGCCCGGCCGCGGCCCGTCACGCGCTTCAACCGCAAGGTCCTGATTGCGGGTGCGGCACTCGGCTCGGCGGCGATTCTCGGCGCGACACTGGTCGCGCTCGACCCGCCGACGTTCCGCGAGGACCGGCGCGGCGACGAACTCTACAGCACCCAGAACAAGCCGACCGCCGAAGGTTTGGCCGAGCTGCCCCGTGATTATGGGGACATGCCGAAGTCGGCGCCCGCACTCGGACCGCCGCTACCCGGCGACGTCGGGCCGCCCGTGGTCGACATGGAGCGCAACCTCGGCGTGGTCCCGCCGGGGGGTGCGGGCACGGCGTTCCGCCCCGACCCGGAGGCTGATGCCGCCCGGGCCGAACGCCTGCGTCTCGCGCAGCAGGCGCGGAAGGCGCGCGAGTCGGAGGTGTTCTTCCAGATCTCCGCGCGGCAGGGAGCTGACGATACAACGACGAACCCGGCAGCGGGGCAGGGTACCGATCGCTCGACCGTAGATTCGGATGCCGGCAACCGCCTCGCGCTCGACCCGACTCGCGACCAGAACCATCAGGGCCGCAAGCTCGACTTCCTGGAGCAGCGTGTCGACGACGCCGTCTACAACCCGCATCCGTTACAGGATCTCATCTCGCCCTACGTGGTGATGGCCGGCACGGCGATCCCGGCGAGCCTCGTTACAGGCATCAACTCCGACCTGCCGGGACTGGTTATCGCCCAGGTCACCGGTAACGTCTACGACACGCCGACCGGCCGGCATCTCCTGATCCCGCAGGGCGCGCGCCTGATCGGTAAGTACGACAGTGTCGTCGCCTTCGGCCAGAGCCGGGCGCTGGTGATCTGGAACCGGATCGTTATGCCGGACGGCTCCTCGGTCGTGATCGAGAACCTGCCGGCGACCGACACCGCGGGCTATGCCGGGCTCGAGGACGAGGTCGACTACCACACCTGGCGGCTGGTCGCCGGCGTGGCGCTCTCGACGCTGCTGGGCGTCGGCACCGAGCTGACCTTCGGCGGGGAGGAAGGCGATCTCCTCCGGGCGATCCGCGAGTCCGCCCAGCGCGACGCCAACCGCGCCGGCCAGCGCATCACCGAGCGCAACCTCAACATCCAGCCGACCATCACCGTCCGGCCTGGCTGGCCGCTGCGTGTCATCGTCCACAAGGACCTGGTGCTGAGACCCTATCGCGGCTGACGGAGGAAATAGAGCCATGCCCGACCTGAAGCTGTCCAAGCTCCCCGACCGGACGCCGGTCAAGATCACCGTCACGGTCACGCCCGAGCTGAACAAGGCGCTCCAGGCCTATGCCGAGCTCTACCGCGAAACTTATGGCGAGGCCGAGCCCGTGGCCGAGCTCATCCCCTACATGCTGCAGAGCTTCCTCGCCGCCGACCGCGGGTTCGCGAAGGCACGGCGCGAGCGCGAGTCCCCGAAACGCGGCTGACCCGATCAACGGAAGGAGGCAGAGCCATGTCGATCATCGGTACATTCACCCCCACCAAGGACGGCGGCTGGACCGGGACCATCCGCACCCTCACCATCGATGTGAAGGCGCGCTTCGTGCCCAACGACAATCGCGAGAACGACCGGGCGCCGGACTTCCGCGTGTTCGCCGGGCGCTCCGAGGTTGGCGCCGCCTGGCGTGAATGCACAACTGGGGAGCACCCACGGGACTATCTGCGCGTCCGCCTGGATGATCCGAGCTTGGCGGCGCCGCTCTCAGCGGCAATGTTCGAGACAGCCGATGGCGGTGCCGCACAGCTTGTCTGGAACAGACGGTAATGGTGCGGCTTCGCGGTTCGAGAAGGTGGAGTGTCTCCCTTTTGGGTGCGCCGGCCTTTCTCGCGGAGGCTTGGAAGATATCAGGAGTT
>MDTG01385558.1_pt1 | contig 10793 bp, 7 predicted proteins | sample 811421 | NCBI WGS metagenome assembly MDTG01 (sample SAMN05326645, study PRJNA326480) | marine metagenome | isolation source: seawater | place: Pacific Ocean: South East | collected 2011 | reverse complement strand
AACTTTTTTTACGACGACGGGACAAAAAAAGACGACGACGACGACGACGAAGAAGAAGAAGAAGAAGAAGATGGGGTGCGCGCACTCTTCGCCCAGAGAGCATCATTTTCATCGGGAACAACAACAACGTTCTTCGGCGTCGCAGCGACTGTTTCGTCAGCTGTTCGGGACCACCCCGTATGATGGGTCCGACGACGACGACGCAAACGATGCAAACAACGCAAACGACGACGGGAGAAGAAGAAGACGAGGTGCGTCCTCGTCGTCGCGACAACAAGGACAGGACAGGGAGCAACGGCAACGAAGAGACGACGTGATGAAAACGAAAGTCGTCTTGTTAGGCGATAGCGGCGTTGGGAAATCGTGCATCGTCAACCGGTTCGCGACGAACACGTTCGATATCGATTCGAGAGTGACGGTTGGAGCGGCGTTCGTGGCGAGAACGATCGAAGTGAACGACGTAAACGACGATACACGCGATGTGGGCAAAGAACGAAAAGTCAAATTTGAAATCTGGGATACCGCCGGTCAGGAGAGATACGAAAGTTTAGCGAATTTGTATTACCGCCGAGCGCACGTGGCGTTGGTCGTGTTCGCGTTAGACGACGAAAAATCCTTCGAAAAAGCGAGATTCTGGATCAACGAATTGAAGGAAAAGTGCGAGAAGAGAGACGCTTTGATTATTTTGTGCGGGAATAAGATGGACAAGATTACAGACGAACACGAAGATAGAATCGTGGAGAACTCTTCGAAAAACAATTTTAACAGAAGGAGGAAGATCGAGAAAGGAAACGATGGTGAAATTGTCGAAGGGAAAGAAGAAGAAGAAGAAGAAGAAGAAGAAGAAGAAACCATATTTGTGTCCATGGACCGCGCCGAGCGCATGGCGAACGAACTCGGGTGTCACATGTGCGTCACGTCTTCGGCAAAAACGGGAGAAGGCGTGGAAGAGTTGTTCTTTGAAGTCGCGCGTAAATTGTTACAGAGAGAAAAAGGCGGTCGTAGAAAAACGGACGCAACCAACAACGAGGCATCCAAACAGAAGAAAACACGCAATACGAACACTAGCGGCGCGCGCGCAAACGCGGAAACTGCCGTCGTTCCTCCGAGAACGCGAGACGAAGAAGCGAATAACGCAACGAAGAAGAAAAAGAAAAAGAAAAAGAAAAAGACGGCTACGACTACGGGTGGTGAATCGAACCCTTCGCGCCGTCCGCTGCACGACACTTGAATTTTAGAAGAAAAAGAAGACTGTAATAGTGCAAGGTGAAAGGAGAGACGACGCGATTTGTGACGTTATTTTGTTTGCATTTTTAATACATTTATACACGCGCGCCTCTCCCCGTGAGTAAGTAGAAGTACGAGAAAGATGCATCTTTTGAAGAACTCCAAAGTAATATTTACATCAACTTTTCTCGTCACAACACACAACTCGACTATTTAATATCCTTCACTGTATTTCCAGCACTCACGCGACCCATGGTCGGGTGCGTCACGAATCAAAAAAGCATTATTCATGTCAGCGCTTCTTTCGAACAACAACGACGACAAGGAGGAGGAGGAGGAGGAGGAGGAGGACGCGAAGAAAGCGTGACGACGATTCAAAATAGAAAATCGAGCGTGAAATCGTTCCAATCCTTGACGTTTCGAGAGCGACATACAAATACGAGAGTGTGCTTAATCGGCACGATGCATTACAACCCACGATCGATAGAGCTCGTCTCGAACATGACAAAAAAAGAAATCGAATCTGGAACGTTCGGGTGCCTAATCCTGGAATCGTGCGAAAAGAGATGGGCGAAGACGGTGGAGTTTCAACGACCGGGAACGCTTCGAAGGCAATTGTTGGATAACGAGTTTCAGGCAGCGCAGGAATTAATCGAAGACCAATCGAAAGTGTCTTTAGGGGATCAATCCATAGACGAACTCGGAAAGAACATGAAACGGATTTTTAAAGAGACGCTGAAAGACGTGACGTCTTTGGACGGGTGGAAAAGAGTCAAGGAGGATTTGGTAAAGTATTCTGTTAGCGAATTGTACCCGATGAAAAGTTTCGGGGAGGATGTTCAGAGTTTATCGGTAGAAGATTTCTTGTTAGATAGGCGGTTACTTTTAGCGCTGCCGGTGAGTTTGTTTCGGTACCCGTTGGCATGGTTATTGAAGAGTCCAAAATTAATCGTGCCCCTGCTGTCGTTTTATTTCGGATTAGCGAATTTGCCGAGATTTGTCGAAGCGATAGAAGCGAGCGGTGACGTGACAACGGCATTCGTTGGTACGAGTAGTGTGGATGTTGTGGACGAGACATTATCGGTGCTCTTTTTTTTATTAGACGTGTTTCAGATTGTTGTTTTATCTCGGTTGATGTTAGTCGCGTTGTTGGGTGAACGGAACGAGGTTTTATCGGCAAATATTCGGGAGAAATGTGAGGAACAGAAAGGGACGGAAAAGACCGTTATTGCGATATTAGGTGCTGCGCACTTGAACGGAGTGCAAAATAGATTGCTGTAGATTATATGTTTTTATATTTACCTATACCAGTATACTATGTATGTAAAACAACTCTAAGTAAATTTTCCCCAATTAATTCGTGTTTTAATTCGACAACTCTATGTTTCCATCGTGGATTCCATCGCTAACGTTACCGACCCTTGCTAAACTATCGACATGAAATATCTTGTTCACCATATACCTCGGCAAACATGGACACATACTCCTCTTGGAAAAACCAACCTCACCCTTCCGCAAAGGTGACTGTTCGTAAAACGCACCGCAGAAAATGATGAAAAACACAGCTCCAGCACCATGTAACGACGCGTGATTGCTCCAAATGAAATAGTTCACGATTTCGCTCAAAAACTTGTTACACGTGGCAACGACCGATACCGACGTCGCGCTCAACGCGTCTCTGATGAGCATGGTAAAAACTCCCATTCCGACCCCGAACACACACGAACAGCTCAAAGCGAACACCGCTCGATTACTAAATACTAACGCGTTACCGTGCACATCCTCAATTTTCCCGGCGTGCGATAACTCTCCTGTAAACAACGCTAACCCCGTAGCGATGGGAATACTTATCAAGTTCATCAAAAACGTCCTCGAGAAACTATTCATTTTGTAACGATTTATCGTATCTTTCGCGATGGTGCCTTCCAAACACGCGAAAATGATAAAAACGACGCATAACGCATAAGACGCCGCGTTGGACAAAACATCTCCGTTGACGTAATAAATAGCACCTAATGTAATACCAATCATACTCATAATCGATTTTGCTCTCGGTAACGCTCTTCCTAAGAACAAGTAGTCAATAATAGAGAAGCAAATAGGCGTCGTCGACTTAAATGCGATAAACGTCTCCAACGGCGCCTCCTTCATCACCCACATCCCTGCGCTAAGTAAACCAAAAAACGCGACGGATAAAGGTATGAACCCAGCAAACGTCTCTCGAGTGATGTTTGAAATTTGTATTAAGCCAAACATGTGTGCACCACCGAGCAACGCGCAACAGGAGACGAATTGAAGGATTAAAATCGTGTTTGGGAGCATCAAATCCGAAACGGCGAGTTTGTTCACCACGGAGAGTTGCGATCCTATGATGCAATCTGAATTAGAGATGTGTTTGTCAGTGTAAACTCGTACCACATGTTTTCCGCGAACACAACGGATGCGCGATTGCATCGAAAGCGAACGAGAAAAGCACGTCACAAAAAACACTCACATCCAACGATAATCGACAAGACTTTCACGTTCATCCAGAGATAGCTGATCTCCTCATACGTGGCAGTTTCTTTGGAGAGTTTCAAATCCGAGGCGTCTCCGTTCATCGCGGATGAAGGAAGGTGTTTTTATGGTGATGATGAACGACGATGAAAAAAAAAGACAAGGTCCAATGGAATTTTCTCTCTTTTCTCACTTCAAGAAAAGACTCTATGGCACTAAAAAACACTACAACAACGCTTCTAACTATATGCTACACTACGTTAACTAAAGAAATAAGTGGAATCTCGGACGGTTTCGATATCTAAATCTCCATATTCTGGTGGTGGCAAGAACTCGCCGGCGACTTCGGGATATGTCGATTTCAACTCTTCATACAAGTTGTCCAATAAAGGCGCTTTGTGCAGCTCGATAAATTTTTCGCGGAGGATGCGAGACATAACTGGGACGTCGCCGGCATGGGTCCAAAACGAGTCATGGACACCCGCAAACGTGATGTTTGCTCTTGAACACTCTAAAGCCGTCATCATCATGTGCGTGGAATCGATGGAGTGGATGTAATTTGGCGGGAACGCCGATCGCTGTTTCGATTTGTTCACTTTTTGTTTCTCGTCTTCCGAGCGGAGGACGAACGTTTGGAGCAACGTGCGGACGGATTTTTGCGTTTTGTTTCGATACGGTTGAAGGACTGGAAGACCGAGAGGGGTTGTCCATTGGACTGGGGCATTAACTTTCGTCACGACCGAGGCACAATGCGTGAGCCATTCCATAACCTCGCGAGCGTTTTGAAACATGTCATTCAAAGCATCTAAAGTTCGTTTGGCGGCATACGCCGCGACGCGGTACCGGACGCTTTCGTTTTCAAACCCAACGCGTTCTTTTAAGCGCGCTTGAATTTGCATTCGAGCGCCGACAAAGGTAACGCCGTAGACGGACGTCATAACCGTTTGCTTGACGAGTTTTCGATCGACTTGGTCAATGAGAAGTTTTGCCAACTTCATTCGCTCCACGGATTGCTCATCTTTGTAATCGCAATTTTCGATGTCTTTTTGAACAATACCTCTTAAAACGTTTGCAATGCCTGTGTAGACGTCTGCACCTCGATCGGCGGGAACCAAATTTACCGCTCGACCACCGGCAAAATCTCTACCCAATGCCGCGTAGTGTTGTAAACCGTTACACGACCCGTCTTGGTGAATGGGTAAGTTACACATGAACTTCGCCGGGTCTTTTGAGTTTGTCGCTTTGGTGATTTCCATACACGTGGCTAAGCACTGCCACGGATCGTCGGCGTCTTGCCACCAAGACCCATCCGGACCGAGCGGATCCTCCGCCGATTTCTTGATGTTCTCCAAATTCAACTTCCCGAACTCGACGCGTTGATGCAACGGAAGTTTATCCGCTCCACTGCCGTATAAGTTGGCGCACTGAATAAATAACCAATCTAAACCATTTCTACCCAACGGTTTGGCATCGGCAAATTTTAATATACCTCGACAAAAATCCGACCCGATATGGTTCAAGTGCGCGTGCATGGTATACGCGCGACCGCGGAAATCAACGTTATGCGGAAAGTATATGCGTTCTTCGTTCCTCATTTCTCTGGCAACTTCAATTTTGATAGCAAAATCGCACCTTTGCGAGTGTAACTCGCGATTGGTTTGTTTCGTTCGGTTCAAAACTCTCATGAATTCGCCAACTTCTTTCGCGGACGGGAGCGCTGTTGCATAGAGAGGACCGTTACGTTCGCGCCGTAATCTAAACTCGCTCGAAGGCCAATTCGGTAAGTTTAATTCTGCTCGAGGCGGTACGTTCGCGATACCACCACCAAATCCCCCCGCGTACTTCTTTTCTCGCCAAACTTGTTCGACAACTTCTAAAATGTCCGTGTTTATCATCCACCCGGTTGCGCCGAGAACGTTCAAAGCGCCAAAGACGTTGTCGTATTCGCCGACGCGTTCTGCTAAAAGTTTCATCTGTGCGTCGGACGGACCATCTCTCGAGTATTTTCCTCGCATCACGACAGAATTTGAGTTCAAATATCCACCTTCATTGTAGGATTCCCAAGGTCTGGGGGCGACAATCATCGGTTTGTGTTTTGTAATCGCGCTTCTCGCTCTTGCTAATGTCGCCGAATGGACGAATCGAAAAAACGAATCGTGCCAATGCACTGTTCCCCATCGATTGTTCGGACTGGCTTTCTGTTTCCATCCTTGGTACGCGTTTGGTTCCAGCGAATAGTCGTGATAAAACGCCGGCACTTCGATCTTCTCACCAGTCTCCGCGGTTTCCGGTCCCGGCACTTTAATTTTACACACGTCCAACACGATGGCGATGATTGCCGCGCCGACTTTCAAGTGCAGAATTGGACCCCAATCGGCGTTATCCAACGCTTTCTTTGCCTGCTCAGAAACCGCACGAACAGTTTTTAATTTTTTCGTCGATTCTCCCCGATATATCGTGTTCAACATATCGCTTTCCTTTAACAAATTCTTTTCACGAATCTCTCGATCGATGTTTGCAATCTTCTCCTCCCGTTCTCCATCTGAAATCATTTCGTTTTCGCCTTCATATCTCTCTTGATTAAACGTTTCTATTAAATCTTCCATGTTTATCAAACCTGCACGATATCGCGCCGACAATAACTTCTCTCTCATTTGCAATCGAGATAAATTCACTTCAGCTTCAATTGCTTTCCCTAACGAGCTTGCCAAGCGAACAAACTTTACACTCCCGGCTTGGCCGTGTTCACCCTCACGATCGCTGAACACCTCGAGTTTTCTCTTCTCTTCACCTCGCATGAGCATGGAAATCATGGTGTGTAATGAAATGACGGCTATTTTATCCGCTCCTAATAATTGTAAATACGGTCCATACACTCGCCGATCGATACCAGGCACTCCTTCGCTAATCATGGATTGTTCTCGTTCAATGCCAACCATCAATGGTTCATAAAACGACGTCAACAGTTTCCTAACCGCCGGTAAGTTAGCTCCCGCACCAACCCGTGCCATTTGTTCGCTCATTTCTCTGTATCGTTTAATCTCATCGTTCACACTTTCATTCTCCACGCGTCTTTGCCTCTCTCGTCTGGCGATGTAATTGAGATTTTCTGGCGACTCCTCCTTAATCCTTAGTTGCGATTTGCGTTCGACTAATACGCTAAACAATCCTCTCAATGGTACCTCTATTTGCTTTTCTAAGAAAGTTGCTTCTTGTTTCTGTTTTTGCCGTGTTCGTTTCTTCTCTTTTTGGTTTTGCTCGATCGAAGCGCCGACGTCCAAGTCGTCGAATTCGTCAATCGCGGGTAACGGGGAATCGAACGATTGCGGAGGGACCAGCGCTGGACCGATAACGCGATTGAGTGGAGACCTATATCGGATTTGCCCGGTTGGCGACAGTTCCACGTTCTGTTTTAGACACGGAGAGATAGAAAGAGTGAGCGAGAGAGAGAGAGAACGAGAGAGTTGAAGGTCGGCAAAAGGACACGCGAAACTCAAGGACGATGATGATGATGGATGAACTCACATTTGCACCGTCCAAAAAATCTTTGTCTATGGACAGTTTCTGGTGCGACGAGATGACGGTTTCTGGCACCGCAGCCGCGCTAGAGAGACGTCTGAGGAAACGAACCAACGTCCTTTGGACGAAAGTAGCAGGCGATCCCGACGTCGACGTGCTCGCGGCGAGGCTCGAGAGCCGCCGCTTCTCCTGCGTCACCGCTCGCCGCATTTTCAAAGTCAAGGTGTTTCCTCCTCCTCCTCCTCCTCAAAAAGTGTGGGTGCTCCGATGTCCAAAAAATTGGTTGTTGTTGTTATTGTTGTTCATTGTTGTTGTTGTTATTGTTGTTCATTGTTGTTGTTGTTCATTGTTGTTATTGTTGTTGTTGACATTTTTCAAAAGAGAGAGCTCGGACATCAAAAAAACACAAAACGACTCTCATTTTTTGGATTTTTGTGAATTGTTTGTTTTTCCTTCCTTCCTTCCTTCCTTCACAAAAAAAGCTCCAAATCGAAGCACCTTTGACACACCGTCATCAATCATCAACATGGCCAAGGTACGAAAGACGCGAACACTCTTTCCATAGTCGCGCGCGTTTTTCCCGTTCTCTCTCGCGCTCTCGGAAAAAGGAAGGACGCGCGCGGAGAACGGGTGGGTGTGGGAACGTTCTGCGCGCGAGGACGTGGTGTCCGCGTAAAAAATGTGGCGGAAGGGAACGGAAAATGTTTCCGCATCCGTTCGAAAAAGGGCGCGCGAAGGATGGATGCGAGGGACGCGCGTTCGGATGGACGACGACATGGTGTTGGAACGATGCGTCTGGACGCGTAGTCATCTTGGTTGCGCGGTTTTGGGGACATCATCCGTGCCATTCGAGGGGCTGAAATTCGTTTTTTCTTCTCGCTTTTTAGGTTCGTCCACAGAGACAGGGCTTTCGTGCGGATTCGTCCTTCTTTTCTTCCCGTTCGGCAGTGCTTATGATTTGGTCTCTTTCGAGACGAGTGTGTGTACTAACATCTTCTCCACTTCTTATCGGTCCGATTAAAACAGAAAGGAGCTAAGAAAGTGAAATCTGGGACCCCATCCTTTTACCCAGCGGATGACATCAAAAAGCCACTCCAATCGCAAGCCAAATCGCAAGCTAAGAATAAAACGAAGTTGCGCAAGAGCATCACCCCAGGGACCGTGTTGATCATCTTGGCTGGTCACTTTAAAGGGAAGAAGTGTGTGTTCTTGAAGCAATTAGATTCTGGTTTGTTATTGGTGTGCGGCCCGTACGGCATCAATGGTGTTCCGGTGAAGCGTTTGAACCAAAGATACGCCATCGCCACATCCACGAAGGTTGACGTTTCCAAAGTTGATTGCAAAGCGTTCGACGACAAATACTTCAAAAAGCCGGCTAAAGATCGCTCGGCCAAATCTGAGGAAGGTTTCTTTGCTGCGCCGACGGCGAGAAAGGAGTTGCCGGCTGAGTACGTCGCGGCAAACAAAGCGTTGGACGCCTCAGTTGGTTCCGCCATCGGCGCTGTGCCTCACTTGAAGGAGTACATGTCCGCTTTGTTTACCCTTAAAACTGGTGATAAGCCGCACGAGATGGTTTTCTAATTGTTGCAACAACCAAAGCGGATGAATAGAGAGAGATAAAAGAGATGTGTGAGGATAAAAATTTAGAATTTGTATTAGCGGAACGAAACTAGAGATAAAACTAAACTAAAACTAAACTAAAATCTTTCCTATGTGCCTAAATCTTCGTTGAAATCATCTTCATCGTACACAGTATCGGTTAAATTTCTCGTCCCCCTCTTTTCTACTTCTCGGTGTTTTCGAAGCTCGCTTTTCTGCAACCATTTCTTCTCGAAACCGGTGCCTCGATCGACGCCGTCCCAATGCCTCCCGGGCTCGATGCCATATCTGTTCCTTTCAACCGCAACGGCTTTATTCCTCCACGAGTGTTTTGGAACCTCTTGAGGTACTTTAAACCCGTGTTTCTTCGCCAGTTTTTTATCCACGCCTTCCATCACGTTCAACCTTTTCTGTTGCTTTTCTATTTCTTTTTGTTGCTTCTCGTAAGCTTTCTTTGCCATCGGATCACCGTATCGAACTTCGTTCATTTTCTCCGAGTTCCATTGCGCATCCACCTCCGATCGAGCGAACGGCGCCCCGCTCGCTTTTCTCAATTCCTCCTCTTTCTCTTTCTCAATCTGTTGCTGTTTTAGACCTCCACCCCATACCGGTTTCTCACGTTCCTTCTTCGGCTCTTGAGCACCTTTTGTTCTTTCTTCGATTTCCTCTTGCGTTAACAACCGTCCTGTGGTTTTATCTCTGACTAAAGTTTTTGCGTTCTTTCCGCTCGTTTCCGCGGACATGTTGTTGATGCGTTCCTCTTGTTCTTTGCGTCTTAATTCGGCTTCTTTGACAATTTCATTCGCGGGAACTAAACCAGTCTTGTTCTTTGTTGTTTTTGGTGGTGGTTTGGTTATAATATCGCCGTCCGAGTCGTATTCGATTTGTTTCGTTTCCTCTTCTCTGTCTATATTTCCATCCAATTTTTTATCAACTTTTCGAACGATGATGTCTCCATCTGAATCGTATTCCACTTCTGTTGTATTAGTCGTGGTACAAGTAGTTGTTGTTGCGGTCGTCGTCGTTGTCGCGGTATGTTTTGAATTCGGTTCTTCACTCTTTTCTTCTTTCTCTTCTTCTTCATCATCGTCCGAGTCATGTCGTAGTCTCCGCTTCTTCTTCTTCTTCTTCTTTGGTTCTTTCGCTGCTACTATTTTTCCCGCGTCTTTCTCTTCCTCTTCATCGGAATCGGAATCGTGTCGTTTCTTCTTTTTTATCTTCTTCGAAGGTTCCTTTTCTTCGTCGTCTTTGCCTGCAACGACAGTCACCCATCCGCCTTCTGCACTCGAATTCTTCTTCTCGTCTTCGCGTTTACTCCTTGCCATGTAATGCGCGTCCGTGACTATAACCGGCCGTTCTTCTTCCTCTTCCTCCTCTCGCCTTTTCCTCTCCTCGACTTCAAAATCCTCCGCCGTCGCGTGCGTCTCGCCGTTTCCTACGTCGTCCATCGCGTCTTCGTCGTACACTTTCACGCCTTCTCGAGACGCATGTGTCTTTCTCTTTTTCTTCTTCGTCTTCCCTTTGGTGAGTCTTGGCTTTTTCTTCGTTTCGGCATCCCTTTCCCCACGTCCCCCGCTCCCGAGATAGTTCTGCTTCAAGTACTCCAACTTCGACGCCATGTCGCCTCCCCGCGTTTCTTTTCCTTTTCTTGTTGGAGAAAATAATGTCGTCAAAGACGTTGTCGTTGGTGGTGGTGGTGGGAAGTTCGTTTTTTTTTTGACATTTGAGACCAACTCGTTATAAACAACAACAATCAGATTAATTCGTTCCAAACGACAAAGATCGAGAAGAAGAAGACAAAGAAGAAGAAGAAGAAGAAGAAGAAGGACGACAAGGACGACGACGACGAAAAGGAAACGATGGCCGCCCCAATGGTTGGAGCGGCGTTGATAAACGAAGCGCTCATCGCGTACGGATACGTGGCGACTTGGATCGGTTTATCCTCCGGGGTT
>MDTG01325606.1_pt1 | contig 10793 bp, 9 predicted proteins | sample 811421 | NCBI WGS metagenome assembly MDTG01 (sample SAMN05326645, study PRJNA326480) | marine metagenome | isolation source: seawater | place: Pacific Ocean: South East | collected 2011 | reverse complement strand
TTTATAGCAGAAGAAGAATTTATTTTTTTCTTATTAATTGATAATCCAACGGTAAATAGCAGATAGTTTAAAGTTAAAAAAATTACCGCCATATAGGAATTACTGTTGAATTCTATTGGTCCTAATTGATAAATAATCAGAATTGTCAAAAATGGGAACCAAACTAATTTTAGAATCGATTTATAACTCATTAATTTGCAAGTCTATATGAAAGCGAAAAATTAGATATTGATATTACAATTAATATAAATGACGAAGAAATTACAATTTTTTCAAAAGAAAAATTATTTGGTATAAATAAAAAATATGTCAAAAAAATATGAACCATTAGTCCAATAAGAATGAAAATAAAAGAGTAATGGATTTTGTTTTTATAAAATATGATTGGCGTAACAACTCCCACTGTAAAAAATATTGATTTTGATAGCGTAAGAAATAAGTATAACTTAAAAAAATCATAACTTTTGTAGAATTCTATTAAAAATATTTTTGTGAATAAAATAAACGTCAAAGTAATAAAAATCATCAAAACCATTGATCTAATGATTAATTTTTTCACATATTTTTTATCTATATTATTAATATTTTCTCCAATATTTATTGTGCTTATATAATTTAATGTTGTTAACCCTAGAACAACAACTTGAGAAAGAGAAAATGCTAATGAGTAATCAGAAAGAGAACCTTCGTAGTAATTTTTTGCAAAAAATCTATCAATAAAAATAAATATTCCGAATAATAATGTAGATGCTGTAATTAATATTCCATATTTGATACAAATTAATAATTCTTTTATTTCGAAAATTTTTCCAGTTAATATATTTACTTTTGACATGTAAATCCACAAAAAAATGGCTGATAATATTGATACATTTACATATAATTCTATAGAAATTTTAAACTTAATAAAAAATAAAATATAAACCAGAATCATTACTGAAATAAGTGGCTTTAATGCCAAGGCTAGATTAAACTTTTTATTTACTTTTAATACACTTTCAATGATCCCACAAAAAACAAAACTTATAATAACCAATGAGTAAATGAAATTGTTAGTTACTAATGATATTACAGTACCAACTATAATACTTAATATCAGAGCACTCATCATTAACCTCTGCAGATCATAACCATTTTTCATTTTCTGATATACCATCCCTGATGGTATGCCCATCAAAAATAATGGACTTAAATATATAATATATTTGATATATTCAAATGATGCATATGTAGATTTATCAATTATCTTTGGAATTATTAATGTTTCAATTCCAACAAATGAAAACAAAAAGTATCTTATGAATATTGAATTAATCTCTGATTTATTAAATACTTTATTCACCTCTAATTGTTCCAGATAATACCTCCAAAAATAGCTCATTTACTTCATCTTCTGTCCAATCAGAGGTTTTATTACCATTTTTTATTAATTCATGAATATCAGGTATTTTATCTGTATAGAAACCTTCGCAGGCTTTATAAACATTTTTTCTATGTGCTAAAAATTCTAAACCCGTAGTACCATTCCATATAAGCACATTATTAATTGTATCAATAATTTTTTTTGGTGTTATGAATGGACTTAATATTGTAACGTTTTTTATTTCGGCTAATTTATATAGATATTTAAAGTCCCTTTTGAGATATTGTGCTGGATGCTCTTTTATGTATACTTCAAAGCCATGCTGGCTTAACAATTTTATAACGTAATATAACTCAGGGTAATAAGTACATTTTTTTTTATCATGTATCCAATACTCTGTTGTACCCTCTGGAAAATAATGCAGTGGTATATAGATTACTTTTCGATTTTTCTTATTTTTTATTGGGATATATTTATTAAATAACTTAATAGATCTTATACAATTGATCAGACTTTTAGTATGCACCTGAACTTTTGTACTCATGTAATCATATTCCAATTTTCCAAGTATTTTATGCAAGAAATAATATTGGTATAACAATTTTATTTTATATTTTATATAATTGATGAATGTATCTTTATAAATTTTTACTTTTTTATTATCAAATATATTCTTTTCAAAATTTGATAATCTTTTTCTCAATTCAATTGCTTCTTTTATTTCAATATTTCTTATTTTATTAATTTCTCCCTTTGTCGTAATTCTAACATAGTCATTGTATATAAACTTACAAATCCCATAGTAATATAAACCATAATACTTTGCGATTCTTGTCATAATATCCATTACATAATTATCAACTGGTTGACCTATTATTAATTTCCATTTCTTCCCTTTGAATAAATCTAAAAAGTATTTTGAGCATTTGATAATTAAATCCCTAGCTTCATAATAATCATATGCACTTCTAAAGCATCTTTCTCTAATCATTACATCATCAATATCAATTACTTTATTAATGATATTATAGTCTTCAATATCAATATCATTTAGTGATATTTTTTTTAAATCTATATATACATCCCCACTTCCTTTATATTCAGAAATCGTTGTAAAACTATTTATTTTGAATTCCCTTGAAATATGTTTAGTAATTAATTTTCTGTAAAATTTACCGCCTAATTTATTCTTCCTAAAAAAAACCAATATGTCTTCAGATGAATTTATATCTTTCTTGATATCTCTAAGACTGACATTCATTTTTTATTTTTATTAATTTAGCTAATTCAAGATCATCATAAGTATCAATGTCGATACCTTTCTGCCAATCCATCGGGAAAAATGTAAATTCCCCACTATAAAATGATTTCCTTTCAAGTAATACTTTCACATTCGCTATCCATATTGCTCCAGTTGGACAGTATAATTCATCGAGGTCCTGAGATCTTTCTGGCAAATCATTAAATATTTTCTTTGCTACATTAAATTTGTCAATCGTATGTGCCCACCAAGGATTCATCCATCCAAACTTAACTGCGCTGATTTGAATCGGCCTATTATTTTGATTAAAGAAATTATATGCTTTAATAATATCACTACTATCTCTCAACGGACAGTTTGGTAAAAGCACCACTATTACATCAATATTTTTTTTTATATCTATATTATATTGTTTAATAAAATTGATTGTTACATCACTAATGTTAGTATAATCATCCTCACCACTTCTTCTTATAAATGGAGTGTGAATACCATTTAATTCTGATATTTTTGCTATTTCATCATCATCAGTATTAACTACTATATCATCAAATATATTTGAATTTTGAGCAGCTCTTATCGTTCTGCATATCATTGGCTCCCCGTGAAAATCTATTATATTCTTTTTGGGTATTCTTTTTGAACCACCTCTAGCAGGAATCATGGCAACAGTATTAAGTTTCATCTACTAATTATCTTTGAAATTTTGCCTAACCAGTTCGTAGTCACTTGGTGTGCCAATATCAATCCAATATCCATTAACAGGGAAAGTATTGATAATTTTATCATCGTCTAAAAGCCCTTGCATAAATTGAGTCATATCATGGTACTGATCATTAGGGATCCTTTCTAAAATCTCTTTATTTAAAAGGTATATTCCAGCATTACACTCATAATTATATCGAGGCTTCTCAGAAAAATTAATTACTTGATTATCCTTTTTTGTAAATACTGCATATGGAACATCTACACTATATGGTGTTGATAAAACTGATAAATCTGACTGATTAATACTGTGAAATTTGAAAAATTCATAAAAGTTTACATTTGTCAAAACATCACCATTTGTTACTAATATATTTTCATGCGTCTTATTGTTTAATTTCGACAATGAACCAGCAGTCCCACAAAATTTATCCTCTTTTATGTAATTTATTTGCACTCCATAATTACTCCCATCGCCAAGATATTCTTCAATCAAATTTCCAAGATAATTTATAGAAATATTGATAATTTTTATTCCAAATTTTGATAAATTTAGAATGATGTGTTCAATTATCGGCTTATCACCAACTCTAAGTAAAGGCTTTGGAGTCTTGTCTGTCAGCGGACTTAGCCTCTTTCCTCTACCTCCAGCCATAATAACAGCTTCAACAGGAATGATTGCTTTATAAAAAGTGGTATCGACATAATCAACCAATTGCATTTCATGATTCAAAATTGGCAATATGATAATATTGCGCTCAACATAATTATAAAAATTTATACATTCTTCTCCAATATCAATGTACTCAAATTTTTTGTTTGATACATTCTCTACATTTTCATCAAGTGTAGCTCCATTGACTAATGCTCTTCGCAAGTCACCATCAGTTAATGACCCAATAACTCGATCATTATCATCACACACAAATAGTATCAATTTAGCGATACCCCTTAACTCGGCAAGTTGAGACAATGCCTCTAAAATACTTTGTCTGTGCGATATTTTCAAATCTGTAATTTGGATCTTTTTCATGATTTAGATTAAGTCTTCAAAAGAAATTAAATCATCTTCTTTATATGATCTTGTTAACTTTTTCCCAATAACAATATCTTCTTGATCTGCAGGGATACCATCTCCTGGTCTCTTGAAATCTATGTCCTGATCAGTGAGAATGGTCCCCTGCTTTAAATCTCTTGAGCAAACAATACTTCTTCTGAAATCTTTTTTCTTGATGAGTTCAGCCTCAGTCAATTTTCTATCATAACTACCTAGTGATTTTGAAATGTTATCCGCATATTTACAAATCATTTCAAGATCATTGGGTTCGGCTGAAACAGCATGATCCCAACCTGGTAAGCTTTTATCTAGAGTAAAATGTTTTTCTATGACACAAGCACCCAATGCAACTGCTGCCATAGGTATTTCAATGCCCACGCTATGATCAGAGAATCCTACAGGGTATTTAAAATTATCCATCAACATTTGAATATTATTTAGATTAATATCAGAAAATTCTGGTGGGTAAATTGAAATACAATGTAATAAAATTATCTCATTATTTCCCTCCTCCTCGATAAGATTCACTGCTTTTTTTATTTCAGAAAGCGTCGCCATGCCCGTGGATAGAATAAGCGGCTTATCTTGTCTTGCTGCGTATCTGAGTAATCTGAAATTATTAATGTCCATAGATGCTATCTTTAAAAAAGGGACATTAAGACTAACTAATAAATCAACTTCAGAAATAGAAAATGGAGTAGAACTAAAATCGATATTAAATTCATCACAATAGGCCTTTAGGAGTGAATGTTTATCTGAATCAATATGGTATTTTTCAACCATTTTTTTCAATGATCCAAAATGCTTTTTCCCACCATCTCCATCATTAAATTTTTCCTTTCTTTTATATTCTGTTTTTGAAATTAAACTTGAAGTGCCCCAACTTTGAAATTTTGCAGAATGAGCGCCAGAATTACTGGCTGACTCAATTAACTTTTTTGCTAATTCCATATCCCCATTATGGTTTGCTCCAATTTCTGCAATTATGTAAGGGGATCCATAATTATTTATGTCTTTTATATTAAATTTCATTGTTTACTATATCTAATTCTTCCCACCAAAAACTCGAATGAAAAATATCCTCACCTAATGAAGTAATGATAGCATCGAGATCTATTATTCTATTTAAATTCTGAAAAATTTCGTCATTTTGTTTTTTCTTTGCTGAACTATCAATCCCCATTTCATTAAGCCCTCTAAAATGTGAATTTCTAACCTCATAAATTTTTTGAAGATCTTGGGAATTGATAAATTTTTTTCCTGCAATATTTTGATGTTGCCTGTAGAAAACAACTGATTTTTTATCAAAAAATAATCGCCTTTCTTTTGATAATAGATAAAAAATAAACCAATCGGCAGCAATTATATATTCTGGCAATGATATTTTTTGAAGTATGTTTGAATTTATCGAAGTGTTACCAAGACCTAAAAAATTAAAATCATGAAGTTTGTCATTATTCTTCAGATTATATAATTCATTTCGCTGAGACCATATTTTTGGCTTAATCATTTTTCCGCTTTCACTGACTATACTCAGGTCAGAAAAAACAATATCGTAACTGTTCAGATAATTGATTGCATTTTCAACTCTATTTTTTGAAATAAAATCATCAACATCATTGAAAATTAATTTTAAAGACCTGTTATCATTATGAAAATAATTAATAACAAATTCCCTAATCTTTACGGGACTTATGCTAGGAACATCAATTACTTTGAAATCAACATTTAAATTATCTCTAAGTAACAATTCAAGATATTCAAATCCATCATTAAAGGCATATAATTTGAAGTTTTTTGTAGTTTGATTATTTAATGAATCAATGTATTCAAAAACAAACTCTTTAGCCTGAGGATAAAAAACTGATATTACTATGCCTGTTGCATTATCTGATATCATTAAAACATAAGCTATGTGTTTTTCTGGAAGACTCCACTAGGCAAGTTAACAATTCTTTTAGCAAAATTGTTAGCTACTGTTAGATCAAATTTACTGTAATCTTTACAATAAATTAAATCTGATAATAATTTCCATGCTGGTCTGCACAAAATTCCAGCTTGATTGGATTCTTTTAATAAATCATTACGGTCAGTTTCATTTTCCATTATCAATGTGTTTAACCAATAATTTGATCTACAATTACTTGGCTCGTTAAAAAAACAAATCCCCATATTTGAAAAAAAATCGGAGTATTTTTCTGATAGCTCTCTTTTGAAAATCACAAAATTTTCAATCTTCTCAAGTTGTGCTAAGGCTATTGCCGCATTCACATTCGGCATTCTATAATTATAACCCATTTGGTCATGATTAAACTCAAAATCACTCGGTAATTTGGCCTGATTGGATAAGTGTTTTGCCATATCAGCTAATTTATCGTCATTAAAAAGTAGAATTCCACCACCACCAGCCGTAGCGATTTTGTTGCCGTTAAAGCTTATGACACCAATAGATCCAAATGTTCCTACATGCATACCATTGTAAAAACTCCCTAATCCTTCTGCAGCATCTTCTATTAAATGCAGCCCGAATTCTTTACAAATTCCCTGAATAGCATCGACTTCACAAGGAAACCCAAATGTATGCATAGGAACGACAGCTTTAATAATTTTTTGAGTATTTTTATTGATCAATCCTTTTTTTGTCATCAAACAATTTTCATCTATAAAGGCTTTCAATGAATAAGGACACATTCCTAAGGTATCTTTTGATATATCCACAAAAACGGGTGAAGCACCTGTGTATAATATTGAATTAACCGTCGCAACAAATGAGAGAGGTTGAGTTATAACTTCATGGCCTTCATTCAAGTTAATCAATTCCAGAGCTAGATGGAGTGCGCTAGTACCATTAACACAGGCAATTGCCCTCTTTGAATTTGTATATTCCGATATTGAAGATTCTAATTCATTAACATAAGGACCTATTGTTGAAACATAAGTAGAATCTATACATTCCGTGAGATATTTCTTTTCATTTCCTATAAATATGGGGGCATGTAATGGCAGGTAAGTTTCATCACCATATAAACTTCTAATGAAATTAATGATTTTTGGTGTATTTACCATCTTACATTTTCCCGTCTAGATACTTACCAGTTTCTTTATGATCAAAGTTATCGAGAGTCGATTTAAATATTTCCACGATTGAAGATTTATCCCAATTACTATTTTTTCTCAGATCACGAATTCTATTTTCAAAATTATTTATCAAACCAGTCTGATCCGTTTGCGAATTTTTTATAACGCCAACATCTTTAAATATTTCTAATTCTACTTTTTCATGACTTGTGTAGAATTCTTCAAAATCCTTTTCACCCGTTGTATCACTTTTAGTGAAAAGACATGGCCATTTTTTAGCAATTAATTTGTTGTTAAATAAACTCCGAGCCTCACGCTCATCTTCACAGATATATGGTTCATACCCATTTACTTCAAGAAATCTTATTGCAATATCTGAAAAGGTAATCAAATGAAGTTTCTTCGATAATTTTGGGAAAAAGTTATCTCTATTTTCACCTAGAATTGCAGATAATATGCAAAGTTCTCCAGCTTCTTTTGCAAGTATGAAATAACGTTTTAAATCTAAAGGGGCAACTATTGGCTGCTTACTTTGCAATCTTTGATTAAAACCATGTAAAAGTGAACCATCAGAAAATGCAACATTAGCAAATCTTGCAGTTGATACATCTATTTTATCACTTTTATCCATTATCCCCATTTCCATTATCCTCTTACTTGCACCCATTAAATTTACAGGATTAGCTGCCTTGTCCGTAGAAACACAAAAGTATTTACGGGATTTTGCAGTTATTGCATGGTCTAATGTTTTAAAAGTATTGAAGATGTTAACATCTATCATCCTCATCAAAGTGTATGGATCTTTTTCACTTCTGACATGTTTTAGAGCCGACAAATTGAGTACATAATCGTATTTACCATCCGATCTAATGAAGGCTTTAAATTCTTCGGATCCAATATCTAGAGCAAACGTTTTAAATTCACCTTCTATGTAGCCATGGGATGAACGAATATCCCTAACCAGTTCAACCAAATTATTTTCTGATATATCTAATGCATGAATTTTCTTCGGACCTCTCTGAAATAATTCTTTGGTTACTGCTTTGCCAATTGTTCCCGCAGCCCCAAGGATTAAAAAAGTAGATTTTGAGATAAGTTCTTTTAGGGCTCTCTCATTTTTGATAATGTCTTCATCGAACAACTTTGATTCCCTACCGATAAGATTTAATTCATCAATCATTATAATTTGATACAAAATTTAATACTTTTTTACTCTTAAAATCTAATTCTTTAAATTCGTTATGGTTAACTAAAACAACAATTAAATCCGATTTATCGATAGCATATTTGACATCAACTAATCTAAATTTTTGATGTTCTGTTAAATTTGGCTCAACGATAAAATATTTATCATCTGGAATATTTTCCGTGGAACTATTTACAATAGAAAGGGCTGGAGATTCTCTTAAATCATCTATATTCGGTTTAAAGCTTAACCCTAAGAAGGCCACTACTGGTTTTGAATTTTTCTGTGATTCAAATCTTTTAATTTCTTTTTCAATAATATCAATGCACCACTGAGGCTTAAAATTATTTACCTCCCTTGCTTTATTAATAATTTTTGCCTCTTGAGGATAGTCACTAACAATAAAGTAAGGATCAACGGCAATACAATGCCCCCCCACTCCACATCCAGGTTGTAATATGCTTACTCTTGGATGTTTATTGGCAAGCTCAATTAACTCCCAAACGTTAATATCTGCTTTTTCACAAATAAAACTTAATTCATTAGCGAAAGCTATCTGAACATCCCTAGACGAATTTTCCACAAGTTTACACATTTCTGCAGTTTTAGAATTCGTTTTGTGAATTTCTCCTTTTACAAATAGTTCATAAAAATTCACCGCTGCGCGCGTTGATCCATCATCAATTCCTCCAACGATTCTATCATTGTGGACTAACTCATGCATTACATTTCCAGGAAGTACTCTTTCAGGACAATATGCAATATGAATTTTTTTCTCTAATTCGGGTCTTTGGGAAAAGATGAATTCTGCCATTTTTTCTGTAGTACCGATAGGAGATGTAGATTCAATTACATACAGGTCGTTTTCTTTCAAAAACGGAATAATGGATTGAGTAGCCTTTTCTATGCAGGATATGTCGGCTTCATAGTTTTCTTTAAATGGAGTTGGTACCACTATTAGATAAATATCACCAGCCTCTGGTTGAATAGAAGCTCTTAGATAGCCTAAATGCACCGTTTCTTTAACAACTTTATCGAGTTCAGGTTCAACGATATGAATCATACCTCTATTAATGGTATCAACGACATCTTGATTTATATCAATTCCAGTAACATAAATTTCTTTTGATGCTATTAAGGCCGAGGTCGGAAGACCAATATAACCCATTCCAATAGTTACAACTCTCATCTATTCTAAGTTTAAAATAAAATTTGAAATTCTGGAACAAGCAAGACCATCTCCATAGGGATTATGTAGCTCGCTCATTGTTTTATATTTATCCTTGTCATTTACCAATTCCAAAACGTTTCTCACTATTAATTCATGATTAGTACCGACTAATATCACAGTCCCTGCATCTACTGCCTCAGGTCTCTCAGTAGTATCGCGCATCACTAACACTGGCTTACCAAGACTTGGAGCCTCTTCCTGAACTCCCCCACTATCAGTTAATATAATTTTTGAATTACTCATCAACCAAATGAAATCTGGATAAGCAAGAGGTTCTATTAGCTTAATATTTATAATGTCAGATAATAATTCGTTAACAGGTTCCCTTACGTTAGGGTTAAGGTGAACAGGGTAAATAATAGTTAGTGTTGTATTTTTTTCTGCAATCTCTTTGATTGCATTGCAAATTCTAATAAAACCATCTCCATGGTTCTCTCGTCTATGGCCCGTAACTAGTATAACATCCTTCCCATTTATTTCATTCTTTAAGCGCCTAACCACTTCACTTTCATTAGCTTCAACTTTCCTAACACTCTCAAATAAAGCATCAATTACAGTGTTCCCTGTAACTAAAATATTTTCACTAGAAATATTTTCTTTTAATAAATTCAATTTTGATTTTTCGGTAGGAGCGAAATGATAGTCACAAATTCTTCCAGTTATTTGTCTATTCATCTCCTCAGGATATGGGGACAACTTGTTATTTGTTCTCAATCCTGCCTCAACATGACAAACTTTAGCCCCGTGATAAAAACTGGCTATTGCAGCGGCCATTGAGGTGGTTGTGTCACCATGAACAAAAACAAAATCAGGATTAAAATCATCTAAAACTAATTTTAGTGACTCAATAATTCGGGCAGTTAATTTGAACAAATCCTGACCAGGCTGCATTAGGTCTAAATCATAATCAGG
>MDTG01262606.1_pt1 | contig 10793 bp, 10 predicted proteins | sample 811421 | NCBI WGS metagenome assembly MDTG01 (sample SAMN05326645, study PRJNA326480) | marine metagenome | isolation source: seawater | place: Pacific Ocean: South East | collected 2011 | reverse complement strand
GAAAATATTATAAAAAATAATAAATAGAATAGTTTTATAGACAAATTCATGACACATTTTAGTGTGAAATCATTTAAATGGATGCCGATATAACTTCAGAAGCAGTAGGCCTAGCTAGCAATACTGATTTTTCAATAATAAGTCTATTTATAAGAGCAGATGTAATTGTAAAATCTGTTATCATAATATTAATAGCAAGTTCAATTTATTCTTGGGCAATAATCTTTGATAAGATTAGAATGTTTAAAAAAATAAATAAGAGTGCAGAGGAATTTGAGGAAAAATTTTGGAAATCTAAGTCAGCTGAAACATTTTATAATAATTTACCAGCATCGGTAAACGACCCAATGGCACAAGTTTTTAAAACTTCAATGCAAACAGTGATTAAGTCTAGGTCAAGGTCTAATTTAAGCGAAAAGTTAACTGCTATATTAGAGACCAATATTGAGAAACAAATGAATATTGTTGATAAAAATTATACTTTTCTTGCAACTGTTGGTTCGACTGCTCCTTTTATTGGATTGTTCGGTACTGTATGGGGAATTATGAATTCTTTTCAGTCTATAGCGATATCAAGAAACACCAGCCTTGCAATTGTAGCACCAGGAATAGCAGAAGCTTTATTTGCAACTGCCTTAGGTTTGTTAGCGGCCATACCAGCGGTTGTTGCTTACAACAAATTTAACAATGACTCAAAAAAATATTCACAAAAATTAGAAAATTTTTCAAAGAGATTTATTTCAATAATTTAAAATGGCATTTAAGTTAAGAAGTTCAGCAAAAGAACCAATTAGCGAAATAAATGTAACACCATTTGTTGATGTTATGTTAGTTCTTCTAATAATTTTTATGGTTACCGCACCATTATTAACAGTTGGTGTTCAAGTTGATTTACCAGAAACTTCAGCAGACACATTGCCTGAAGAAACAGAACCTTTAACTTTAACCATTAATGCTAAAGGCGAAATATTTATACAAGAATCAAAAGTTGAATATGAAAAAATAATTCCAAAAATTCTTGCTGTTTCAAACAACAGAACAGATACAAGAATTTTTGTAAGAGGTGATAAAACGATTAACTATGGGAGAGTTCTTGAAATTATGGGGATGTTATCTGGTTCTGGATTTACAAAAGTAGCTCTAATATCTGAACCTTACAAAGAAAGATAGATGTATAGAAGTATATTTATTTCATCCGGTTTTCATCTGGGTATCATTATGTTAAGCTTTTTTGCATTTCCATTTATTGCAAAAAAACCTATTGAAGTTCCCCCATTAGTGTCGGTTGAGCTAATTGAAATTGGAAAAATTACAAATATTCCTTATGCGCCTAAAGCAAAAAAAATAATTGAAAAGGCTAAAAAAAAAAACGAAAAACTGTTATCAGAACAGGCGCCACCAAAAAAAATTAAAGAAAAAAAAAATAAAATGGTTAATTTAGATGAAGATAATAAAAAAATTAAAGAGTTAGCACCGAAAAAAATGCCAACTGAAGAAAATAAAATGAAAAAAGCAAAGAAAGAAAAATTGGATTCCCTAGCTTTGCCAGAGCAAGAAAAAAAACAAATTCAACTTCAAGAAGAAAAAAAGCAAAAACCATCTAAAGAAATCAAAAAAGATAAAGATTTAAAAAACATAAAGGAAAAAACAAAACCCAATATTGATAATTCTAAGGCTAAACAAGTATCTGAATTTGAAAAAAAAGAGTTATTTGACCCAAATAATATTGCTGCATTAATTGATAAATCCAAGCAAGATTTTGGAGAAACAAATAAAAAAATAAATAAACTGACTCAATCTCAAGACCCATCAATGGAAATTTCAAAATTAACCTTAAGTGAAGAAGATGCTTTGAAAGCTCAAATTTTTGGTTGTTGGAGCATACCTTTAGGTTTACCTTATAACGAAAACTTGTTAGTTAGAATAAAATTGAAATTAAAACCTGATGGAACTTTGATAAAAACAGAAATATTAGATCATGCAAGAATGAATATGCCTGGACAAGGTTTTTTCAAAGTTCTTGCTGAAAGCGCTTTAAGAGCTATTCAATTATGCCAACCATTAAAAGTGCCAACTAGCGGATATGAAAGATGGAAAGACCTTCAATTAAATTTTGACGCAAGAGAAATGTTAGGAGGATGATGAAAGTAATTAAAATGATCATATCTATTTTTGTATACTTATTAATATATACAACAAGCTCCTTTTCTCTAATTGAGGTAGATATTACTAGAGGAAATTTGAATCCATTACCAATAGCAGTCTCACCTCTTTCGCAAACCGAAAAATCAAAAAAAAATTCTCAAGAAAAATTGAATTTGGAAAATCTAGGCTCAGAAATTTCTATAGTTATTGAAAACAATTTAAAACAATCTGGATTATTTAATCCGCTAAACAAAGAAGCTTTTTTGCAAAATCCAGATATCGCACATTTAAAGCCTAGATTTGAAGATTGGTCTTTAATAAAAGCACAGGCATTAATTACTGGAAATGTAATAATTGAAAATGATAAGCTTAAAGTTGAATTTAGATTATGGGATGTATTAGCTGGAAGAGAAATGTTAGCATTGGCATTTACTACTGTTCCAAATAACTGGCGGAGAGTTGGACATATTATAACTGACAAAGTTTACGAAAGATTAACTGGCGAAAAAGGATATTTTGATACTAGAATAATATATGTTTCTGAAGAAGGTCCAAAGATACAAAGAATAAAAAAACTAGCAATAATGGACCAAGACGGTTTTAATACAAAATACTTAACTTTGGGAAATGAACTAGTTTTGACTCCAAGATTTAATCCTACTAACCAAATGGTAACTTATCTTTCTTATTTTAGAAATTTACCAAGAGTATATTTATTAGATATTGAAACTGGAACCCAAGAAGTAGTTGGAGATTTTCCTGGAATGACTTTTGCGCCTAGATTTTCACCTGATGGAAAAAAAATAATTATGAGTTTTGCAAAAGATGGAAACTCAGATATTTATACTATGGACTTAGAAAATAGAATAGTTGAAAGAATAACAAACCACCCTTCTATAGATACCTCGCCATCTTATTCTCCTAATGGAAAATACATAACCTTTAATTCTGATAGAAGCGGCTACCAGCAAATTTACGTAATGAATAGCGATGGATCAAAAGTAAAAAGAATTTCTTTTGGTAATGGACTATACGGAACCCCAGTCTGGTCTCCAAGAGGAGATTTAATTGCTTTTACAAAATTACATAAAGGAAAATTTTATATTGGGGTTATGAGAACTGATGGCAAGGGAGAGAGACTACTAACTGAAAATTTTTATCAAGAAGCACCTTCTTGGGCACCAAATGGTAGAGTTTTAATTTTTTACAGGGAAACTAAAACTGATGATAAAGGAGAGGGTTTTAGTGCCAAACTATGGTCTATTGATTTAACAGGCTACAATGAAAGATTGGTTAAAACAGAAAATGATGCATCAGACCCATCTTGGTCGTCATTATTGAGCAATTAATTGATATTTTATAACAAAGTGAAGAAATTAAGTTGATTTTTATGCTTGAAACCTCTAATTAGTTGTGAAAAAGTTCAAAAAAAATAATTAGGAGCATTAATGAATTTAAAAAATATTTTTAAGAATACTTTTCTTGTAATTCTAGTTAGTTTAGCTGTATCTGCGTGTGCATCTAAAAAAACAACAACTACAGCAGCTATAGACGCACAAATTCAAGGTGATGTTTATACAGGAACAGATACCGTTGAGTATTTAGCTAAAGGTGTTCCAGACAGAGTATTTTTTGCGACAAATGAATCTATATTAACAACAAAATCTAGAGACACATTAAGAAAGCAAGCTGCTTGGTTAAGAGAAAACTCAAGTGTTAACGTAGTTGTCGAAGGTCATGCAGATGAAAGAGGGACAAGAGAATACAATTTAGCCTTAGGAGAAAGAAGAGCTAACGCTGCTAAAGACTACCTGATGACTTATGGTATTTCAGCTGATAGAATTTCAGTAATTAGCTATGGAAAAGAAAGACCAGTTGACTCTGGCTCAAATCCTTTATCTTGGTCTAAAAATAGAAGATCAGTTACAGTAAAAGCTAATTAGTAAAAAAAATTAATAGACCCTGTCTCATTTTAAAATTGGAACAGGGTCTTTTTTTTGCCATTTTTTTAATTACTAATCAATTTATGTTCTACTATAAAAAGAAGCTTATATTTTTTTTTTCTATTTTTTATTTAATAATAATTAATTTTTCATACGCTGAGTCCTCAGATCTAAATGAAACTTTGGCAATAATTCAAAAAGATTTAAGAACTTTAGAAAGAGCAGTTTATTCCGAATCATTTTCTAAATCTTCCGAAGACTTATCAAATAAAAGCTCTTTAAATCAAGATACAGAAGAGGCATTAACAAGACATTTATTAAAACTTTCAGAGATTGAAAAACAATTTCAAGACTTAACAAACAAATATGAAGAAATTAATTTTAAGTTAGACAAATTATCTTCAAGACTTTCAAAAGTTCAAGCAGATAATCAACTCCGTTTTCAACAAATAGAAAACAATAAAAAGACAAATGATAGTGTAGATACTTTAGTAAAAGATATACCTGAATCTGAATTAAATGAAAAAAAACTATTACCCGGCTCTTCTCAGCCGCAAGATTTAGGATCAGTATCATATAAGGATATGACCGAAAAAAGTGAAACACAAGCTATACAGTCGGTGGATTCTACCAAAGCAGTAGTAACAGAAATATTTAAATCAGAAGAAAAGATACTCCCTGAAGGGACTCCTGAAAAGCAGTATGAATTTGCAACAAGTTTTTTAAAGGTTGGAGATTACAACATGGCTGAAAGAGCATTTAAAGAGTTTGTAGACACTTATCCAAAAAATAATTTATCGGGTAATGCCCAATATTGGTATGCTGAAACTTTTAGAATAAGACAGTTGTATATGGATGCTGCTTCTGCGTATTTAGAAGGTTATCAAAAATATCCAAAAAGTGAAAAGGGTCCTATAAATTTATTAAAACTTGGAGTATCATTAGTTCAGATAGGAGAAAAAGACCAAGGCTGCTTGATGATTGCTGGTGTAAAAAAACAATATCCAAATGCAACCCAGTCAGTACTTCAAAAAGCAAAATATGAAGAAAAGAAATTTGAATGCAAAAAAGAAAATTCATAATTTTTATTTAGAAAAATTAAACAATCCAAGAATTAAAAAAACTTATTTAGAATTTGAAAAAAATCTTGGAAATTATAAATTAAGTAGATTTGGTATTGCTGTTTCAGGTGGTGTAGACAGTTTGGCGTTAGCTTTTTTAGCCAAGTGTCATTCTATAAAAAAAAACTTAAATCACTTGTATTTAACTGTCGATCACAAACTTAGATCTAATTCTACAAAAGAGGCTATACAAACAAAAAAACAATTAAAAAAATTTGGTATAAATTGTGAAATTTTAACTTGGAGAAATAATAACACTACTTCAAATATTCAAGCAAAAGCTAGAGAAAAAAGATATCAATTAATTTTTAAAAAATGTATAAAAAATAATGTTAATCTGGTTATAACAGCGCATCAGAAAAATGATTTATATGAAAATTTTTTTATAAGGCTATTAAGAGGATCGGGCCTAAAGGGCTTAAGCTCTTTTCAAAGCAATAAAAAAAAGATTAACAAAAACTTAAATGTTTATTTACTGAGACCTTTGTTAAATATTTCCAAGCAAGATTTGCACTATATAAACAAAAATACTTTTAAGTTTAATATTGAAGATCCTTCAAACAATAATGAAGATTTTTTAAGAATAAAAATAAGAAAATTAATTAATAAACTAAACGAAGATGGTTTATCTTTTAAAAAATTTCAAGTAACACTTGAAAATCTAAGTAAAAGCAATAATACAATTGATTTTTATGTAAAAAAAAATATTAAAGAAAACACAAAACTATTAAGTAAAAAAAAATCTATAATAATTAATGAATTTTTTTTTAATCAACCTGATGAAATAGTTTTTAGATCTCTTTCTGAATTAATACATAATATGGGTAATAAAGCAGGTTATGCCAGAGGAAAAAAAATCTTAAGTTTAATAAATGATATTAATTCTTCAAAAAATTTTAAAAAAAAAACTCTATCGGGCTGTATTTTTGAAAAAGTTAATAAATCTACCATTATTTCAATAGAAAACTAGATTATTTGGCAATTTTTTTATAAAATGACACTTGTTTAATCAATAATAATTCTTACTTTATAGATTAAATGAATTTCAAAAATTTAGCGATGTGGGGAATAATAGTTTTATTAACAATAGGACTATATAATATGTTTAAAAACCCCCAAGGGTCAATTGGTGTAAATAATAATATTATTTTTTCTGAATTTTTATCTGAGGTAGACGACGGAAGAGTTGTGCAAGTAGAAATACAGGGAAAAAATATAAAAGGAGTTTTTTCTAATGGAAAAATGTTTAGCACTTATGCTCCTGACGATCCAAACTTAATTCAAAAGTTAACTGATAAAGGAGTTAGTATTTCTGCAAGCCCTTTAGAAGAAAAAATGCCATCACTTCTTGGAGTATTATTATCATGGTTTCCAATGCTACTATTGATTGCTGTTTGGATATTTTTTATGAGACAAATGCAAGGAGGAAAAGGTGGTGCAATGGGATTTGGAAGATCCAAAGCAAAAATGATGAATGAGTTAAAAGACAAGGTAACTTTTAATGATGTTGCGGGAGTAGAAGAAGCCAAAGAAGAAGTTGAGGAAGTTGTAGAATTTTTAAGAGACCCTAGAAAATTTAGTAGACTAGGAGGAAAAATCCCAAGAGGATGCTTGCTAGTAGGTCCACCAGGAACAGGTAAAACTTTATTAGCCAGGGCAATAGCAGGTGAAGCTGGGGTTCCTTTTTTTACTATATCTGGATCTGATTTTGTTGAAATGTTTGTAGGTGTAGGAGCATCGAGAGTCAGAGACATGTTTGAACAAGGAAAAAAACATGCGCCTTGTATAATTTTTATAGATGAGATAGATGCGGTTGGAAGAAGTAGAGGCGCAGGCTTAGGTGGTGGAAATGATGAAAGAGAGCAAACTTTAAACCAATTATTAGTTGAGATGGATGGTTTTGATACAAATGAAGGAGTGATAATTATAGCTGCAACTAATAGACCCGATGTATTAGATCCAGCTTTATTAAGACCAGGCAGATTTGACAGACAAGTAGTAGTTTCAAATCCTGATATAATTGGAAGAGAAAAAATACTAAAAGTTCATGCAAAAAAAATATCAATGGCAGGTGATGTAAATTTAAGAACTGTTGCTAGAGGAACTCCAGGTTTTTCAGGAGCAGACCTGGCCAATTTAGTTAATGAAGCTGCTTTACTTGCAGCTAGAAAAAATAAAAGAATTGTAACTAATCAAGAGTTTGAAGAAGCAAAAGATAAAGTAATGATGGGTGCCGAAAGAAGATCTATGGTTATGTCCGAAGAAGAAAAAAAATTAACCGCTTATCATGAAGCTGGACATGCTATAGTGACGATTAATGAGAAAGCAGCATATCCTATTCATAAAGCTACAATAATTCCAAGAGGAAGAGCACTTGGAATGGTTATGCAGTTACCTGAAAGAGATGAGGTATCACAAACCAGAGAACAGCTGCATGCACAGATGGCAATAGCCATGGGTGGAAGAGTGGCAGAAGAAATTATATTTGGTGAAGATAAAGTAACTACTGGAGCAGCTAGCGACATAGAACAGGCAACAAAAAGAGCAAGAGCCATGGTTATGAAGGCGGGCTTAAGTAAAGAGCTTGGTCCAGTTGCTTATGGCGAAAATGAGGAAGAAGTATTTTTGGGTAGATCTGTAGCAAGACAACAAAATATGTCTGAAGAAACTGCAAGAAAAGTAGACAGTGAAATAAGAAAAATAGTGGACAAAGGTTATGATAGGGCCAAAAAGGTACTTAATGAAAAATTAGATGATTTGCACAAGCTAGCAAAAGCTTTACTAACTTATGAAACTCTAACTGGATCAGAGATCGAGGATTTAGTTAATAAAAATGTTTACCCTAAAAATAAAGAAGATTTAAAAGTTGAAGAGGATGACCAAGGAACTGCTCTAGGTTCAATTGGTCTTAAACCAAAAATAGTTCATTAGTATTGATGCAGAAATATTACACAAGAGCGTGTAATTTTTATTTTGGTAAAATTTCTAAGGAAAAGATTAAAAAAAAACTGTCACTTCCTATTGGTGGAAATTTCTTAACATCCTTTGATAGTGTAGAGATAATTTCGCGAAAATTTAAAAAAATAATAAATATAAAAAATATAAACCAACTTCCACCAAAAATTAAAAAAAAAGTTTTAACTGATATAAAAAATATTTGTAAAAATAAAAAATTTCCAAATTTAAAATTTAAAGACTTGCCAATATTGATGGGGGTATTAAATTTGACACCAGATAGTTTTTCTGACGGCGGTAAATTCAATAAAACAAGATTAGCAAAAAGACAAATAAATAAACTAATAAAGGATGGTGCAAATATAATTGATATTGGAGGCGAATCTACAAGGCCAGGTTCAAAAGATACACCTCAATCAGTGGAATGGAATAGAATTAAAAATTCTATTAAATATTTAAAAAGAAAAAACTTATTTGTTTCCTTGGACTCCAGAAAAAGTCATGTCATGAAAAAAGTTTTGAATTTCAAATTAGATTTAATTAATGATGTATCTGGCCTAAGTTATGATAAAGATACAATAAATTTTTTAAAAAAAAACAAATTACCATTTGTTTTACATCATATGAAAGGAACACCCAAAACAATGCAAATTAATCCTGGTTATAAAAATGTTTTGCTTGATATATATGATTATTTTGAGGAGAAATTGAAGCAAATAAAAAAAAAAGGAATTAAACATAATCATATAATATTAGATCCTGGAATTGGATTTGGTAAAAATTTGAAACATAATATTACAATTATCAATAATATTTCTATTTTCCATTCTCTAGGTTTGCCAATAATGTTAGGCCTCTCAAGAAAAAGATTTATAAAAGATTTGTCTGAAAAAAATGATAGCAAAGAGAGAATAGGTGGTACAATTTCATCCTGCATTTATAGTATGTTGCAGGGTGTACAAATATTAAGAGTGCACAATGTTAATGAAATTAATCAAGGAATAAAAGTATTTAAAAAAATTAATACCAATAAATGAGTAAAAAATATTTTGGAACTGATGGAATAAGAGGAAAAGTAAACCAAGAAAAAATTAATGGTGAGATGTTTTTTAAATTTGGTTTAGCAGCAGGTACATATTTTAAAAATCAAAAAAAGAGTAAACAGATTGCTATTATTGCTAAAGATACTAGATTATCTGGATATACACTGGAGCCAGCATTAGTATCAGGTTTAACTTCTGCCGGGATGCATGTTTTTACATTTGGCCCTTTGCCTACAAACGGACTGGCCATGCTTACAAAAAAAATGAAAGCAAATATGGGTATTATGATCACAGCATCTCATAATCCTTATCATGACAATGGTTTAAAACTATTTGGTCCAGATGGATTAAAATTGTCTGATAAAATAGAAAAAAAAATCGAAAAACTAATTGACTCAAGAACAACTGACAATTTATCAAATCCAAGAATATTAGGTAGAGTTAAAAGATTGGAAGATGGTTCAGAAAAATATATTGAAATATTAAAAACAAATTTTAATAAGCAATTTAATTTAAGGAGTTTAAAAATTGCAATAGATTGTGCGAATGGGGCCGCATATAAGGTTGGACCTCAATTATTAAGATCATTAGGTGCAAAAGTTTACGAAGTTGGAACTTCTCCAAATGGATTTAATATTAATGACAAATGTGGATCCACTTTTCCAAACAAAATTAGATATTTAACAAAAAAAAATAAAGCACATATTGGAATTTCTTTAGATGGCGATGCAGATAGAATTATTGTTTGTGATGAAAAGGGTAATATTGTAGATGGTGATAAAATAATTGCAATGTTAGCAGAACGATGGAAAAGAAAAAAAATCTTAAAAGGAGGTGTTGTTGGAACTTTAATGTCTAATTATGGTTTGCAAAAATTTTTTACAAAAAAAAAAATAAAATTTTTAAGATCAAATGTAGGAGATAGATACGTAAAAGAATTAATGCAAAAAAATAAATTTAACTTAGGAGGAGAACAATCTGGTCATATAATTTTAGGTAAATTTGCAACTACTGGGGACGGTCTATTGGTTGCCTTAGAAATTTTATTTTCTATGAGAAAAGGGAAAATGGCTAGTGAATTATTTAAAAATTTTATACCCACCCCCCAACAACTAGAAAATATAGAAGTAAAAGATAAATCAGTAATTGATAGTGCCAAATGTAAAAAAGCAATAAAAAATGCAAAAAATTTAATTAAAGGAAAAGGTAGAATGCTCGTTAGAAAATCTGGTACAGAACCCAAGATAAGAATTATGGGCGAAAGTGAAAATAAAAATTTACTTGCAAAATGTGTAAATATTGTAAAAAAATCAATTAAGTAATTTGAAAATAAAATCTAAAATTTTGATTATTGCAGGATCTGATTCTTCAGGTGGTGCAGGAATTCAAGCAGATATTAAAACTGTAACATCTCTTGGATCTTATGCTATGACGGCAATAACTGCAGTTACTTCACAAAATACAACTGGCGTTTCATCTATAATTCCTATTCCAGCAAAAGAAATATCAAGACAAATAGAATTTACTTCAAGAGATATTAAACCGGATGCTATTAAAATTGGAATGCTTCACTCTCCACCAGTAAT
>MDTG01061133.1_pt1 | contig 10793 bp, 12 predicted proteins | sample 811421 | NCBI WGS metagenome assembly MDTG01 (sample SAMN05326645, study PRJNA326480) | marine metagenome | isolation source: seawater | place: Pacific Ocean: South East | collected 2011 | reverse complement strand
CGGCTGCGCGAACTGGTCGAGACCTTCGATGCCTTCACGCCGGACAATGATCCCTGTAGCGAGCGCGATTTCGGGGCGATCTATCAGGGGCTGGGCGGTGTCTGGTCGACCTTGCGCCCTGTTGATGTTGTGGTGACCGTGTTCTGGAAGATCGAAGCCTATGACCGCGCGTTGCGGTTTGGCAGCGAGGACCCTGCCGACCCCGTTGTGACCCGGCGGGTGCTGACCATCATGTTGGCGAGCGAGTATTAATATGGCTCGCCTGTCCCACACGGTGGAACCGTCGCGCCTTGCCTACGGTGCGTGGTGCCACACGAGCGAGAAGCAAATCGGCGAGGGCGATATTCGCGCCAGTTACAGCGCCGACCGCATCGGCATGGGTCAGCCTATCCGCAAGCCATTCAGATACGCTGGAGAGCTTTGGGTCTCTGTCGGCAGTGGTCCTGCCGGAGCCGAGGCCTACCGGCTCGTGCATCCTTCTCTCTATGGCGGCATAGCCCGCAGCTATCATGATCGCTGCCGGAATGGCGATCGCGCGCGCGATGATGAGGCGGGGTTCTATGACGGTATCACCGTGCGTCACGCCGGACGGGAACTGGTGATGGTCGGTCCGCCCGCCACCTTCGTGGCGGGCGAAGAGGCGCAGCTGTCACTGTTCTGATGAGGACGGTGGATTGGGGTCTGCTGGCCAAGCGCGCCGCCTGACACGTCAGGCGGCGCGGTGATCCACGAAGCAGTGTTCATTGTGCCAGTCGAGAAAGGCCGGCTCCGGGTCGAACCGCGCCGCCGGACGCAAAGTCGCTTTCTCGAATTGCTGGAAATAGTCGCGGGTCTCGCGGCTGCGGCTGTCACGCAGCTGGCGCGAGACCTGGATGCGGCGGGCGCGGTCCACCGTGATCAGCCCGCGATCGAAGGCGCGGTCGAGCGTAGCCGACAGCAGCAGGCCATTGGCGGGGTTGTGGCGGTTCTGGCTGTCCTTGCCCCAAGGCATGATATGGCTGGCGGTCAGCAGGCGCGGGTCAGCAATGCCGGTGATGCAGCAGGCCTCTCCATAATTGGCGAGCACTGCGCGGCGGAAGAAGTCCTGGCCGACGCGCTGGTTCACGATAGCCGGCGTGGTGGACTCGCCTTGCCACGGCTCGAATTTGAACTCGCTGCGCTTGTCGTGGAGAAGATGGCTGGCGGGCGGAATTGATTGCGCGGCGGCGATCTGGCGGTCGACCTGGCTGGTCCACAGCTCTTCGGCCCGCGCCACAAGACCCGACCAGTCTTGCCCGAACTCGGCATAGGTCGCGCGGTCTAGCTTCGATGCACCATCCAATCCCTTGCGCCCGCTCTCGGTGATCTTCGGATCGAGGCTGGCGAAGTTGGCCAGCTTCATCGCGACCGAGCTGCTCGACCGGTCAATGGCAGCGGCCAGCGTCTTGATCTCGGGATTGCCCGAGTGCAGCTTTCCGAACGGCAGCTGGAAATAGAGGTACAGGGCGAGCACCGTCTCCTCTTCGCTCCAGCGTTTTCGCGCGATGCCTTCCGTCGCCATGGCATGGGTTTGGGGCAGAGCGCGGCGCGGCGCAAGCGGAGGATGGGGCGGCCCTGGTTCCCTTCGCTCTGGTGGCTTCGTTTTGCGCACCGGCACTGGCTGCGCGCGGGCGAGGGTCAATGTCCGGCCCGCGCCGGTTCCGTTCCGTCACCCGTGTTGGACATGACCCCGCGCCCTTTTCCGCGCAACCATTCTGTTCGGTGCAACGAGCCACCAACACGAAAGGAACATCCCATGGCCCGCACTTTCCAAGCCCCCGCAGCAGCCACCGCGCTGCAACCCAAGGCTCCTGATTTCATTGCCTGGCATGTCAGCAATCGCGGCGACAAAGCCTTCTGGACCAAGGTCGGAGCGGCCTGGTTCCACCGCGACCGCAAGGGGCTTTCGTTGCAGCTCGAGGTCGTGCCGATCAAAGGGCGGATCGTTCTCCGGACTCCGCTTGATGATGAGGCTAGGGACGTACAGCCGGGCGCTTAGCGCCCGGCCTTCGGCCAATGGAAGGCCCGCTTGGTGCGCATCGCCGAGTCGCGGGGCGGGTTTGATTCTGATCGCTCGCAAGTGCGTAGAACGGCTAGCAAGCCGCACGTTCGGCCCCAGTTTTCTGTTAGAAATATCTATGCTAATTTCTAACAGAAAGGAGGCCTTCATATGGCCGCTATGGTCGATATCGGGACGACTACATTGCCGCCGATATGAGTGCATTGGCCAGTGTCTCATCAAGGGCAATCACTCCCAGCGCGGCGAGTGGATCTATCATTTACCGGGCATGCCCTATTACAACGCGACCCGCGCAGAAGCCTATTTCTGTACTGAGGCCGAGGCCCAAGCTGTCAGATACCGCCGCGCGATTGTCCGCTAAACCCAGATATGGGGCTGGCGAGCTCAGTCCTGCGAGGTTCGATCAACGAACCTTATCCGGCCTCGCTTTAGCGTCGGCCTTGAGCTTTTCGATGCGCTCCGAGCAGACCACGTGCACAATGCGGCCGAGCTCTTCGACCTGTGCGCCGAGCCATTCGAGCTCTTCCTTGGTGACGCGGTAATGCTTCGAGTAACGCGCCTTTACGTAGGCGTCCTTGAGCTTCTCGAACCGCACGCGATCGCGCTTGTTCTCGCGCGGCCAGACGTACGTCAGACGCGGATCGATTCGTTCGGCCTGAGTACGCAGAAAAGCGAGGTTGTGGTTGTGCGGGGTATAGAAGGTGCAGACTAGAAGTACGCAGTGATAAAGCCGCTCTGCCGTTTGGTGCATCAAGAATGCCGCAAGCTTCAGGTCTCCGTCCCGCACCGCGTAACCAGCATTCCGCTTGAAGCCCATCGCCGTTGGAAGCCACTCCTCGAAATACTCCCGCGCCATGGCGAGCGCTTGTGTCGGGGTCTTTGGCTTGGGCGTGTGCAGCTCGATGTCGTCGGACTGGTAGACCGCGATCCCTTCGGCCTTCACGTCCATGAAGAAGTATCGCCCGTGCGCGAGCCCGTCGTTCACCTCCTGCAGCGTGTGGACGATGAAATTGACCGGCGTCTGGAGCGTGCCGGTCACGCCGTACTCGCGCATCAGCCGCTCATCGAGCTTGGCCCAGTACTTGACCCGGTCAGTGAGCCGCTTGTCGCTGACGATGATCAGCAGATCGAAGTCCGAGCGATAACCCTTGGCGGTATGCGGTTCGTCGACCCAGGTGCCGCGGGCATAGCTCCCGTAAAGGATGACCTTGAGGATGCGCCCGGCCTTCTTCCACTCATGCTTGGCAAGCGCGAAGGCATCGTCGAACTCCTCGAAGATCAGCTGCACCACGCGCTCAAGCTCGCGCTGCTTTTGCGGGGGCAGATGGTCGAGTTCAGTGCGCATGGTCAGACGAGTGTAGCAAAGACGGACTCGGCTCGCACCTTTGTTCTTACTCTGTTTGTTCAAAAGCACGTTTGCCGCGCCGTCGCCACAGGACCAATGCCTGTTCGCGTTCCTCGCCCTGCAATGTGGCAGCAATGGCGAGGAATGCGCCCAGCAGGACGGACCGGTCATCATCGGTGAGTTCGATGAGGCCAGCCTTCTGGACGAGGCCGCCGAGCTCGATCAGGTGCTTTGTGCGAGCCCTGCGCTGTAACTGCCAGTTGCGCATGTCAGTGCGTGCCTTTCGGCCTTCAAGCCGATGCCGCGCTGCTGTTAACCGCGCCAGTGCGGTCCGGCTGGCGTTGAGCTGTTTTGCTGCTTTTGCGGCCCTTGCTTTGAAAGAACGCCGCGCCGCGTTTGCGCCAGCTCTCCTTTCGGGCCGGATCGGTGGTCTCGGCGGTTACCAGCAGCGCGCCGGCCAGGGTCTCGGCGTCGATGCTGTCGGCGCCGGTGGCAGTTACCAGCTCACCCAGCTGCTGCACACGGCGTTCCTTGAGAAGTTTGGTCTTCTCGGCGAGGGCTTTCAGTTCGGCATCGATATCTCTGGGCTTGCGCATCATGGCTCTCCATCTGGGGGTGATGCGCTGATCGTAGTTGGTGAACGCCGCCAAGGCTTTAGGGTCGTCGGGACCGTCTGACACCGGGTAGTCCCGAACAGGATTTTATCATGTGAGGGCGCGCTTATACGTCGTGCCGACGTGGCTCGTGTGCCGTAGATGGGTTGCCGTCATGGCGATCTACCATCTCTCCGTGAAGGTCATCAGCCGCTCGGCCGGGCGCAGCGCTGTGGCTGCCGCTGCCTATCGCTCGGCAGGCCGCCTGCACGATGAGCGGATCGACCGCACCCACGACTTCACCAACAAGGGCGGTGTGGTTCATTCGGAAGTGCTGCTGCCTGAAGGTGCGCCCGAGCACCTCTCCGATCGCGAGCAGCTGTGGAATGCGGTCGAGGCGGTCGAGAAGCGCAAGGACGCGCAGCTGTCGCGCGAGGTCGAGTTTGCGATCCCGCGCGAGCTGAACCAGGAACAGGGCATCGCCCTCGCCCGTGACTTTGTCGAACGCGAGTTTGTGGATCGCGGCATGATCGCCGATCTCAACGTGCACTGGGACATCGGTGCTGATGGCCTCGCCAAGCCCCATGCGCATGTGATGCTCACAATGCGCGAGGTTGATGGTGACGGGTTCGGCGCCAAGGTGCGCGACTGGAACCGCACCGAGTTGGTCGAGCAATGGCGCGAGCGCTGGGCCGAGCATGTGAACGAGCGATTGGCTGAGCTCGATATCGATGCGCGGATCGATCATCGCAGTCTTGAGGCACAGGGCATTGGCCTGGAGCCGCAAGACAAGATCGGCCCTGCCGCCTCGCGCATGGAGGGCCGAGGGCTTGAGGCCGAACGCATCGAGGAACACCGCGCCATCGCCGAGCGCAATGGTGCGCGGATCATTGCTGATCCGGGCATAGCGCTTGATGTGATCACGCACCAACAGGCCACTTTCACAACCCGTGATCTTGCCCGCTTCGTTCACCGGCACAGCGACGGAAAGGACCAATTCGATGCGGTGATGAGCGCAATGCGCGGCTCGCCTGATCTGGTTGCGCTCGGCAAGGACGGGCGCGGCGAAGAGCGGTTCACCTCGCGGCAAATGATCGACACCGAGCAGCGGTTACAGCGTGCGTCGGAACTGATTGCGGAGCGCGAGCAGCATGCGGTGAACGAGCGCGATCGGGACGCGGCGCTGACGCGCGCGGCGGAGCTTGGTCTGGTCCTGTCAGGCGAGCAGCGTGCGGCGTTCGAGCATGTCACCGGCGAGCGCGGCCTCAGTGTGGTGGTCGGCTACGCCGCTATCTTATCGCAAGAGACATAGCCAAGCCGTCATCAGCCCCGCTCCAGCACTTCCGCGTTGAAGAAATCACTGAAGCGGAAGTGCTGCCTGACAGCTTCGAGTTCGACGCTGGCTTCGATATCCGCCAGCATGCCGCAAGAGGCTTCGGCTCATTCGAAAATTCCGCCGAATACGGCGACGTTGTCTGGCGCTTTGCGCCGGACGCCGCCGCCCATGCACGCCGTTTCGTTTTCCACCCGACCCAGGTCGTAGAAGAAGAGCGAGATGGCTCGCTGCTGGTCCGCTTCAGAGCGTCGGGTCAATTGGAAATGTGCTGGCATCTCTACTCATGGGGCGATGCCGTGGAGGTCCTCCAACCAGCCGAGCTGCGCGAGATGACGCAGGCATATCGTCGTCGTTTTGCGGCCTATCCCTGATTGCGAAGCGGATCGCGTCGGCCAAGGACCTGCTCACACGCAGCACCGGCTCGATGGAAGAAGTCGCCGCCGCGATCGGCTTCGGGTGCTCGCGACTAAGCGACGCCAATCATGGCGACCAAGCGTACCACGTGGACTGATTGACATATTACCAATATAATACAGGTATTGCCATGGCAGGTGAATGCGGTAGAATGCTGGCCATGAACATGTCAGCAAAGCACATTCCCAGCCTTTCCCTTGCACCCGACATTGATGCTGGCGTCGGCGAAATGCTCGCGGGGCAAGTCGCAGCTGCTCAAGCTGCCGCCACGTTAGCGCCGCAGATCGCGGACGCAGTTTCTGCAGCAGTCCCCCGCTTGCAGCGTGGGGGTCGTATTATATTGGTAGGTGCCGGGACCTCAGGTCGGATTGCCGTTCAGGATGGCGTCGAACTTGCGCCGACCTATGGCTGGCCAATGGATCGCCTGACATTCCTTCTTGCGGGCGGCCGGAAAGCGCTGGTGGAAAGCTCAGAGGCTGCAGAAGATGATGCCGCTCTGGCGATGCAAGAAATTTCCGACTGCGCCGTTACGCCCGAAGACGTGGTGATCGGCGTGGCGGCAAGTGGCAGAACCCCTTACACCTGTGCCGCGATCGAGCAGGCGCGCGCCAAAGGTGGGCTGACAATCGGCATCGCCAATCAGGCAGGCACGCCGCTCCTTGAGCTTGCTGAGATCGCGCTTTGCGCTGAGACCGGGGCCGAATTTATTTCAGGTTCGACGCGCATGAAGGCCGGCACGGCTCAGAAGATCGTGCTCAATACGCTTTCAACCGGCATCATGATCGGGCTTGGCCGCACGCATAACGGGCTCATGACCCACATGTCCGTTTCGAACGATAAGCTTCGCCGCCGCGCTGTGGATATTATCTCGAGCATCGCGGGCACGTCTCCTGAAAACAGCGAAGGTGCGCTGGAAGCGGCCGAAAACGATCTGCCTGTCGCTATCCTGATAGCGGCGGGGCATGACCGGGAAGAGGCCAATCGTTTGCTCGGCGAGGCGGAATACAGCGTCGCAAGGGCGTTATCCCTTTCCAGCCGACAATCAGAGGTAGGATCCAATGGCGCTTGATCTGGCTCCGGGCAGGGCCCGATCCACTCCGCTCTATCTCCAGATTGCAGCGAACCTGAAGCAACACATCATCGCTGGCGAATGGCGCGAAGGGGAAGCCGTACCGTCCGAACGCGAACTGTGCGCCTTGACCGATGCGTCCCGCGTGACAGTTCGCAAGGCTATTGAGGAACTCATCGCCGAAGGGTTGCTTTCCCGGCGGCAAGGATCCGGGACCTTCGTCAACCGCGTAATTGAGACCAAGAACGATGTTCTTGGAAGCTTCAGCGATGAGGCTACGGCTCGCGGAGGCACTCCGGGAACCATCTGGATTGTCCGGACTGTTGCGCGCCCGACCGAGGATGAGGCGAATATCCTCAAGATTGGGCGAGACAGTGAGGTGATACGCTTGGGGCGGGTCCGACTCCTGGACGGTGAGCCGCTGGCGATCGAGCACGCTGTTGTCCCCAAACGCTTCCTGCCGCCGATTGATGAGGTCGAAGGCTCGCTCTACAAGGCTTTCGAGGCAATGGGCAATCGTCCGGTCGGGGGTACGCAGAGCATCCATGCATCCCTCGCAACCCCGACTGAGGCGGGCATGCTATCCATCGCTGAGCAGAGTGCTGTCCTGCGCATTGAGCGAATCACACGCAATGCGAAGGGCGACGTCGTTGAGCTGACGCGGTCGGTCTATCGCGGAGACCGGTACAAATTCGTCTCGGATTTACATCAATGAATTCGGCTCATCGAATTGCCGAGGCATTGCCTGCTCTTGCCTGGCTCGGTCCTGACGAGATCGGTCTGCGGCAGACCAGCTACTGGGATGCATCTTCTCTCAAGGGGCAGGCGCTGGCCAGACCCACCACAACCGAGCAGGTCTCCGACCTTATGAAGCTGGCTTCATCCTCAGGCCAGACCATCGTAACCCACGGAGGTCGTACGACCTGTGTCGACGGCGTGCAGGCCCGGGCCGACGACATCATCCTCTCGCTGGAGCGAATGAACCACATCCTCGAAATCGACCCTGTAGAAGGTATCGCAGTTGTTGAAGCAGGCGTGGTTCTGCAGACCTTGCAGGAAGCGGTCGCCTCTGAAGGCATGTTCCTGCCGCTTGATCTTGGGGCGCGAGGCACCTGCACGATTGGCGGGAATGTTGCGACCAATGCAGGCGGGGTCAACGTCTTGCGCTACGGAATGATGCGCAACCTCGTGCTGGGATTGGAGGCCGTTCTGCCCACCGGCGAAGTGATCTCCTCAATGAACCGGATGCTGAAGAACAATTCGGGATATGACCTGAAGCAGCTGTTTATCGGCACCGAAGGTACGCTCGGTGTCGTCACCAAGGTAGTGCTTCGGCTCGAACCGAGCATAGCCTCGCGCGATGTCGCGATGGTCGCGCTGGGCAGCTTTGACGCCGTGCTCAAACTCCAATCCGATGCCAAGCGTATCCTTGCCGCAGACATGCTGTCTTTCGAGGTGATGTGGGGCGCCTATTACGATGCCGTCACCGGCGATGGCGGCCACCGGGCCCCGCTGGCGCGCGGAGCGCCCTTCTATGTTCTGATCGAAGCTGTGACTGACCAAACCAGCGAGAACGGCAAGAGCCTGATCGCGTTCCTTGAGCGCAGCTTCGAGGCAGGTACGCTCAGCGACGGAGCTGTGGCTGCCTCCGAGCGTGAAAGGGCGGAGTTCTGGAAGGTCCGTGATGACTTCGAACGCATTCTCGCCGAGCCGCCTGTCTATCTTTATGATGTCAGCCTGCCGCTGCGGTCGATGGATGCCTATATCAGCGATCTTGAAGACGCCTTCGGCAAGGCCTTTCCGCAAGGTGTTCTGCACGTCTTCGGTCACCTGTGTGACGGCAATCTTCATCTCTTTCTGACACCGCGATCCCCTTCAGAAAACCCGCACGAAATCCGGCGGCTTGCAGACGAGTCCGTCTACCAGACCCTCGCTCGTCACCACGGTGCCGTCTCGGCCGAACATGGTATTGGCCGCGAAAAGAAGGACTGGCTGCACATCTCTCGCAGCAGCGAAGAAATCGCGCTGATGCGCAAGCTGAAGCGGACACTCGATCCGACGAATATCCTCAATCGCGGTCTCGTGTTCGATGTTTGACGACATCACAAGGCTCGCGCGTATCGCGGCAAAGCCGGAGCGCCATATCCTCGGCCTGATGAGCGGGACATCGCTCGACGGACTCGACATCGCGCTGTGCCGCGTCGAAGGGGCAGGCGAGGCAACGTGCCTGACGGTCGAGAACTTCACGACAGTCCCTTATACTGCGGCATTCCGGGACCGGGTTGGCGAGGTCTTTGCCCGGCGCTCGATCGATCTTGAGCGCCTTTGCCTGCTCAACCCCTTCGTCGCGCAGGTGCATTCGGACATGATCCTGGCGGCGCTCGACGAATGGCATCGTCCGGCTGAGACCATCGACCTCATCGCCAGTCATGGTCAGACCGTATACCATGCGCCGAGCACGCCTGGTGAACGCGTGCCCAGTGCCAACGCGACGCTGCAATTGGGGGATGGTGATCACATCGCCCATCGGACCGGTATCATCACAGTGCATGATTTTCGCCAGAAGCAGATCGCTGCAGGTGGTGAGGGCGCTCCCCTCGCGGCTTACGGTGACTATCTGCTGTTTGGGGATGACCTGGCTGATCGCATCCTCCTCAATATCGGCGGGATCGCCAATCTGACCTTCGTTTCAAGCACGCGGAACGGGCGCTGGTCCTCCTGCACCGATATCGGACCCGGGAACACCGTCATGGACCAGCTCGTCCAGCGTAATTTCCCCTCGCTGCGTTTCGATCCCGACGGGGCCATGGCGGCGCAGGGGACTGTCTTGCCGGCCCTGCTCGATCAACTGCTCGCCAATCCGTTCTTTTCCCGGCCCGGCCCCAAGACCACCGGGCCAGAAACCTTTAACCTGGCTTGGCTGGATCAAGCCGCTGCGCGTTCAGGCCACGCCAAAGCGCGAACCGAAGACCTGCTTGCGACACTCAGCCTGTGTTCGGCGCGCTCGATTGCCGCATCGATCGATGCGCTGGAGGTGTCCGGTAAGGCCACCGTATTCGTCAGCGGTGGCGGCGCCCGCAATCCCACACTCATGGCGAATATCCGCCGTGAGCTGTCGGAGCGCCACAAGGTAATGACGACCGAGGAACTCGGCATTGATCCGGACGCAAAGGAAGCCGTCCTTTTCGCGGTTCTCGCCAACGAAACTGTCGCTGGCACGGGCCTGGCTCAGGGCCGGATTGCCGGGATGCCGTCAGTATCAATGGGCAAGATCAGTTTGCCGGGATGAGTGGAATGACAAGCAATTCTGCGCTCACGAGCGCTCCCGCAGACATCCGATACTGGCTTGGCATTGATGCCGGCGGGACCAAGAGCCTCGCCAGCTTAGTCGACGAGAACGGGCACGAGCTTGGCCGCGTCACGGCCGGCGCAGGCAACCTTCGGATCGGTGTTGAAGCGGTAGAGCAATTGACGCTTGGCATTGCGCGGCAGGCGCTGGACCAGGCTGGTCTGCCGCAGGATGCTGTCAGCACTATCGGCCTTGGTCTTGGCTTGGCCGGACTTTCGCGGGCCAGCCAATCGCGTCAGTTGACTGCCAATCAATGGCCCTTCGCGCGTGTCACGATCGCATCTGATGCGGAAATCGCCCATCTGGGTGCGCATGGGGGTGAAGACGGGGCGATCCTCATCGTCGGAACCGGATCGATTGCCTATCTGAAGGTGGACGGAAAAGTCGACACGATGGGGGGCTACGGGTTCCCGATCTCGGATGAGGCAAGCGGCGCTGCCTTGGGTCTGAGCGCGGTCCGCCACGCGTTGCGTGCGCTCGATGGACGATCACGGTCCACCCCCCTCAGCGATGCAGTTACCGGCCAGTTCGATGACAGCACCGTGGCGGTGATCGAGTGGATGGAAACAGCCACACCGGGCGATTTCGCTTCCTTCGCGCCGCTGGTTATCTCCTATGCCGAAAAGGGCGATTACATCGCCCGTTCGAT
>MDTG01331951.1_pt1 | contig 10794 bp, 2 predicted proteins | sample 811421 | NCBI WGS metagenome assembly MDTG01 (sample SAMN05326645, study PRJNA326480) | marine metagenome | isolation source: seawater | place: Pacific Ocean: South East | collected 2011 | reverse complement strand
GCAAAGAAAAATTTAAAATGACATACCAAGCACTACCATCATTTTTACATATTAAAGATAGCCCTGTCGCAGGACAGGGTATTTTTGCAACTGCAGATATACCTATAGACACTAAATTAGGTACATCACATGTTGTAGTGGATGAAGAGATCATGAGAACCCCTTTAGGTGGGTTCGTAAATCATAGTGATGATCCCAATTGTGTTAAATGGTCAGAAAAACAAGATTGGGGTGATATATACTATATAAAAACCATTAAACCTATTAAAAAAGGGGAAGAATTATTTTTAAAATATACTTTTTATAAAGTTGTATAAAAGTTGTATAAATATATTGAGTAAAAGTCTATCGGCAGATGCCCGTAATACGACAATCAAGAAGATTTAAAGACATTTCCTTATCTTTTAAGAGACATCCAGTCACAAATGACCTAATTTCTCTTACAGATGAAAGTGCAATTAAGAGATCTGTTCGTAATCTTGTTGAAACTATTAACGAAGAGCGTCCATTTAACTCCTTAATTGGTTCTTTTATTAATCAAAGCTTGTTTGAACAAGCTGATAATGGTCTTTTGAGTACAATTAGGACTCAAATTGAGACTTCTATTAATAATTTTGAACCTAGAGTGACATTAACTAATGTAAAAGTTGATCATCCACCCGATACTAACGATTTGGAAGTCACTATAGCCTATACTATTATTGGCCAAGAGGCAAATCCACAAGAAATTTCGTTTATCCTTCAACCAACTAGAGTCTAATGTCGTTTACACAATATACAAACCTAGATTTTGAAGAAATTAAGGTTTCTTTACGTGAATATTTGCGTTCAAACTCTAATTTTACTGATTTTGACTTTGAAGGATCCAATTTATCAATATTAATTGACCTTTTAGCGTATAATTCATATACAACAGCATATAATACTAACATGGTCGCCAATGAGGCGTTCATTGATAGTGCGACTTTGAGAGAAAATGTAGTTGCATTAGCAAGAAATATTGGTTATGTACCTTCTTCAAGACGTGCCGCAAGTGCAAATGTTACTTTTAACGTAGATTTAGGTACTGGAACAACAAAATCTAGTGTAACACTTAAGGCTGGACTGTTTGCATTGGGTGATTATGCTAATACTAACTACACATTTTGTGTTCCAGATGATGTTATATCCCCTGTAACGGACGGATTTGCACAATTTACCATTGATATTAAACAAGGAACATTTTTAACTAAGGAATTCGTTGTAGATACCTCTCAACCTAACCAAAGATTCATTATTCCTAATCCATATGTTGATACTTCTACCTTAAAAGTGAAGGTAAAGGATACAGCTACCTCTGCTTCACAAAAAGTATACAATCATATCGATAATATTGTAGGAATTAGTACTACTTCTGAGACATTTTTGATTCAAGAAGTGCAAGATGAGAAATATGAGTTACTTTTTGGTGATGGAGTACTTGGTAAGAAGTTAAGTAATGGTAATGTGGTTAATACTTCTTATATTGTGTCTGATGGCCCGAATGGAAACGGTGTTTCTGCGTTTTCTTTTGCAGGAAAACTAGTTGATAATGATGGAGGACTCATAGTTAGTGGAATTTCCGATATAGTTACTAATGAAGTCGCTAGAAATGGTGCAGAAATTGAAAGTTTAGACACTGTTAGGAATTTATCGACCAGAATTTACTCTGCACAACATCGAGCGGTCACGGCTAACGATTATGAAGCAATAATTCCGACAATTTTTCCAAATGCTGAAAGTGTAACTGCATATGGAGGCGAAGATTCCAATCCACCCCAATATGGAAAGGTATTTTTGTCAATAAAACCCAAAAATGGACGATTTATCTCTGATTTTGACAAAAGACAACTTTTAAACAAACTAAAGGGGTATTCAGTCGCTGGAATTCGTCAAGAATTTGTTGATTTGAAGTATTTGTACATTGAATTGGACTCAACAGTCTATTATAATACTAATGCTGTTACAAATGTTAATCAATTAAAGACTACTATCAGAAATTCACTTGAAACTTATGCAGAATCTGCAGATTTGAATAAATTTGGTGGTAGATTTAAATATAGTAAAATAATGAAGATAATTGATGATAGTAGTACTGCAGTTACGTCAAATATTACAAAAATAATTATTAGACGTAATTTGGATGTAGATACTGATAATTTTGGACAATATGAACTTTGTTTTGGAAATAGATTCCATAATCGCAGAGAAGGTTATAATATTAAGTCAACTGGATTTGTTGTAGATGGAATTCAAGGTACTTGTTACTTTGCTGATTCTTATATTGATGATAAAACAGGTAGATTATTTGCTTTCAGATTAACTACATCTGGAGAACCAGAAATTGTGATTGCTAATGCAGGTACTGTTAAATATGATATTGGTGAAATTCTTATAGATACAATACGTATATTATCAACGGAAAAGGCAGATAACGTTATTCAGATTCAAGGAATTCCAGAATCTAATGATATTATTGGATTGAAAGATCTTTATGTTCAACTTTCTATACCCGATAGTAATATTGGTTGTGTAGAAGATATTATTTCCACTGGTGCAGATACTTCTGGTTCCAGATTCATTTCTACATCTAGCTTCTCGGATGGTGACTATATAAGGAAGACTGATTCCGCTCCTACCTCTAGTAGATATACATCAACTAGAGATATTTCCTCTACATCATCAGAAATTTACTAAGCTTAGTAATAATGGGCATAGATACAACTTCTAAGAAAGTTCAAATTAATAAACTTGTAAGTAGTCAAGTACCATCCTTTGTTGTTGAGGATAATCCATTATTTGTGGATTTTCTAAAACAATATTATATCTCTCAAGAGTATCAAGGTGGTAATATTGATATAGTTACTAATCTGAATGATTACCAAAAGGTAGAAAATTTTACAGAAAATAGTAGTTTAGTTGGATTTACCACTTGTACAAGTGATGTAAATTCTTATGATGCTACTATAAATGTAAGTTCAACTGAAGGTTGGCCTGATGAATATGGACTTTTAAAGATTGATGGTGAAATAATTACATATACTAGTAAAACAGAAACCTCATTTAAGGGATGTGTACGTGGTTTTTGTGGTGTAGATAGTATAAAAGATACCGTTAATCCAGAAAATTTAGTATTTTCTCAGTCAGAATCTGTAAAACATCTCAATAATACTAGAGTTATTAATCTTAGTAACTTATTTTTACAAGAATTTTGGAAAAAAACAAAAAATCAGTTTTTGCCAGGGTTTGAAGACAGAAAATTACATAGTAAAGTAGATAAAGCTAATTTTTTACGTCAAGCTAAAGATTTTTATTCATCAAAAGGTACTGATGAAGCAATAAAAATCTTATTTGGTGTACTTTTTGACGCTAGAGCTGAAGTAATAAAACCAATTGAATACTTATTCGCACCATCTGATGCCGATTATATAAAAACTGATGATTTAATTGTTGAAGTCATTGCTGGCAATCCAGAAAATGTAGTTGGTCAAACATTATTTCAAACAGATAATACTGCAACTAGTGGATCTATTTTTAATGTTCAGTATTTTCCTAGAAATAATAGACATTATTACATTATAAGTCTCAGCAAAGGATCAACTGTTGGTACTTTTACTGCAACAGGATCTTCATCTCTCGTAAATTCAGTATCTATTGGTGCATCAGTACTTACAGTAGATTCTACTCTTGGTTTTCCAGATAAAGGAACTGTTTATGTGGGTGCAGGACTTACTGTTGGTATTGCAACTTATACAAATAGATCATCAACTCAATTCTTTGGTGTAACTGGTATATCATCAAGTTATACTGATAGTGATTTTGTAAGATCAACTGGAACTGTATATGCTTATGAAAATGGTGATGTTAATAAACCTGTATATTTTAGATTAACTAATGTTGTTAATGGTGCTGATGTTGATGACGTTGGATTTTTATTTGCTAAAGATATTATAGAACCTAGACAACTTGGTAGAGTTTCTGATTCAGCTAATCATAATTTAAATACTTGGATTCATAATATTAAAACAAAAAGTGATGTTGCTAGGGATATACAGACGGCTACTTCAAAAGTTGATGTTGGCACAAGTATTATAACAACAGATACGCCTCATTTATTACGTTCTGATGATACAGTAACTTTATTAGACATTAGTGATGCTGTTGCAGGAAATCCTTCTAATGTTGAAGGATCAGTTCTTCAAGTTTATAACGATAATGAATTTAGAATTAGTATTACTTCTGGATCTCTTAATACTTCAAAAATTTATAAGGTTAGAAGGGAATTAAACTATGCAAAAAGTAGTAACAACCTTCTAGGTGTATCTATGTTTGCTGCTGATGTTCAGAATACATATACAACACGAGATAATAAAACAGTTTATATAACAACTGGATCACTACCAAGTTATGAAATTTTTGCAAACGATAGAAGTAAAGAATTTACTTCTGCAGAACCTGGCCCAGCTGATCAACCTGCTACATCTAATGTAAATCATATTGATGATCTAATTACCATTAATAATCATAATTTCCTTAGTGGTCAATTAGTTAGATACTCACCTGTTAATTTAAATAGTGAGAGTGTTGTGGGTCTTGATACTGGATCTGTATATGCAGTATCAAAGAAAAATGATAACCAATTGTATCTTTCCAGATCTGTTGCTGATGCCGTAGCTAAAAAGTATATTTCTATAATTGGAATTGGCACTACAACGTCACATAGATTAACACCATCAGATCTTGCAGATAAAAATGTAAATTATCAAAATTTCTTAAGGAAATTCCCAATTACACCCGAAGTTAAAGAAGTTGAAAGATCCATTGAAAATGAACCTGTTGGTATGTTTAGAAATGGTGTAGAAATATTTTCAAATAAGTCTGGTGATAGTATACATTATGGCCCAATTGAACATATTGACGTTGAAAGTGGTGGAAGTGATTATGATATAATTTCACCACCTAATATTAATATTTCAGATAATGTGGGTACTGGTGCTACTGCTTATGCGGTCATAGAAGGCGGTTTAAAGGGAATTGAAGTCCTTTCTGGTGGATATGACATAAAACGTGTTCCGAACGTTGCCATAGTCGGTGGCAACGGTCAGGGCGCTACTGCGTCAGCAAGATTAAAAGCAATTAGAAACTCTAGATTATTTGATGCTAAAGATAATGTTACTATTAATACTAGAGCAGTAATAACAGTAACTTTATCTTCGGGTGTGATTAATGCTGCATCAATAAGTAACGCAGGAACTGGATATATTGAACCACCAACTATAACTATTCCAGATTCTTTAGATGGTAATGGTAATGTTGTTGGTACTGGTGGTGAATTATCAACTACAGTTGATCCAACTGGTAGAGTAACTAGTATTACTGTTATTGATGGAGGTTCTGGTTACAGTAGTGCTCCTACAGTAACTATTAGTTCTCCAGAAGCTGGAACAACAGCTACAGGAACTGCTGTACTTACTGGTAATACTGTTAGTGCAATTAATATTACTAATCCTGGTAGTGGATATACAGAAAATCCAGAAGTTACTATTGATGTTACTAGTGGTGGTGGAGGTACTGCAGTAGTTGCTACATCACAAATAACTAAAGGTATTGTTACTGGTGTTAGTGTTGTTGCAGGTGGTAGTGGATATACTAGTCCTCCTACAATAGGTGTTGAACAACCTCCTGGAGAAATCACTTTTAGTAGTGATCATTTATTCTTTGATGGAGAATCTATTGTATATGAAAAATCTACATTAAATCCTCAAATTCCTGGATTAGTTCATAAATCTGTCTATTATGTGGATAAGATTAATGAAAGAAGAATTCGTTTGATGAATAAATTTGAAGATGCTGTTAATAATACAAAAGCTGTTATATTAACGGCACAATCTATTGGTAGTCATTCTATTACAGCTACTGATTTTAGAAATGTTGTAGATCAAATTGTTGTTGAAAATGAAGGATCTGGATATTCAAATAGAAAGGTAGAAATAGAATCAGTAAGACATCCTTCAATTAATTATTATACTAGACAAGATGTTAGATCTGGTATTAGTACTGCTAATAATTATATATTCCATAAGATGCATGGATTTAATTCTGGGGATCTTGTAGAATATAAAATTGCTGGAATTGGTAGTACTGCGATTAGTGGTTTATCCACTAATAGTAGTTACCATGTTAGTAAATTAGATGAAGATAAATTTAGATTATCATATGCAGGTGTTAAGGGTGGTAGAACTAATATAGTTTCTAATAGTGAAGATATTGAAGGATCTGTAGTTTTTCCAACTGGAAATTTTGGTGGAAATCTAACTGCAGATGTTGCAGTTACAACACCTGATAATGGTACAAGGGCTTATACATTAACTGGTACGGGTAGTAATGCATCAACTGGTATTGCTCTAAAAGTTAGTCCAGCTACTCAAGAAACTGGATCGGTTGGACTTAAAACTGATACACATTATGTCTTTAGTGCTTTTGTGAAAAAAGCTGGTCATAGATATGTAAAAATTCATAATGCTAGTCAAATAAACTGGGTGGATCCACATGGTGGTATTACACTAGATTTTGACACAGGTAATACTCATGCACCAAACGACGCTACTCATGCATCAGGTGTTATTCCATATCCTAATGGTTGGTATAGATTATGGTGGGAAGATAAAACAAAACCAGTTGGTAATGGCCCAGAAGGAACTATAAACAAAGTTGCTGGATGGTATATTTCTTTACCTAAAAATGCAACTGGTACAAACGGAAATACAAATATTGCAACTACTAATGGTTCATATATTTGGGGATTACAGGCGGAAGAAATTACAAATTACCCAACTGAATACATTCCTACTAGTGGATTACCAAGAACTGTAGATACTATAGGTTCTGTAAGAGATTATCATAAAGGAAAATTTGTAGATATTGGTTCTAATATAGGAATAGGATGTACTCACGTCTTTAAGTATCCTGATATTGAAGTTAAATTGGAAAGTACTTCTGGTCGTGAGGTAATTGAAGCTTCTTCATTGCCTATTATTAGACCATTAATGAGAGGAAGTATTAGAGATGTATTTCTAACTGAAACTGGTGTTGGATATGGTTCTACAGACACAATTAATGGACACAGAAGACCTTTGGTTACTATTTCTAATGGTTCTAAAGGACTAGTTGATGTTGATGTCTCAAATGGAGAATTAAGTGATGCCTTTGTAAAAATTAGTGGTGAGGGGTATGCTTCTCCTCCAGAATTAATTGTGGAAGGTGAAGGCAAATATGGAAAATTGATATCTAATGTTGAAGATGGTCAACTTACAAGTGTTATTATTGCAGATAAAGGTAAAGATTATACAAAAGTTCCAGATACAACTGTAAGAATAAAGCCACAAGGTTCTGGAGCTGTTTTTAGAGGAGATTTGAGAGAGTGGAGATTAACAACAGTTGATAGATATAAAAATTCAATTAGTCAAAATGATGACGGTATAATTTTACCAAGTCAGCATTCTGAGTATGGTTCAAAGTTTGTATCTGCATATTTGCCAAGAAAATTAAGATTAATTCTTGATGATAATATTAATACAGATCTCAGTGAGAAAACATCTCTTTCTCATTCTCCTATAGTTGGATGGTCGTATGATGGAGCTCCAATTTATGGGCCATATGGATATACATCTAGTACTGGAGGAATAGTTCGTAGACTACTTCCTGGATATACGGCTAATTTAAAATCTAATAGACCACCAACTTCTGTATTTCCTCTTGGATTCTTTGTTGAAGATTATGACTATACTGCAAGTGGAGACTTGGATGAAAATAATGGTAGGTTTGGAAAGACTCCAGAATATCCAGATGGAGTTTATGCATATTTCTGTACTATTTCCTCTGAGGATGGTGATGGGCCATTTACAGCATCTAAGAAACCAGTATTCCCATACATTTTAAATGGGTATCATTTTAAGAAGGAAGAATTGAATGGTAAACCATTATCTTTACAAACTTTACCAATACTTAATAGTGGTGATATTATAAGAAATACTCTACCATATAAACTTGGATTCCTTAATGCTGATTACGATTATTTGGTATCTAATAATATTGAAGATACTGAATTAAGTATTCAAACTATTGCTAAAAGTGGTATAGGTTCTGTATTAGTTAAGGAACCTGGTGAAAATTATAAGATTGGTGATACTGTAGTCTTTAATAATGATTATTCTGGTGGTAGAAATGCTATGGCTAGAGTAAGAACTCTAGTTGGTAAAGGTATTACTGAAGTATCATATACAAAAACTACTATTAATAATATAACATTTGATTATAGAAATGCAAATGGAAATGGTATAGGTATTGCAGCTACTGCTCATGGATTGCAAAATAATGATTTGGTTATTGTTTCTGGTATTGGAACAGGAGAATTAAAATTCCTTGAAGGGCCTAAAACAATTGCAGTAAGTTCGGTAACTTCTAAATTAGGATCTGAGTTACGTAGGATTGGATTAACTGGTGATACTGAGTTTATAGAACTTGTTGATGTTGTAGGTGGTAGGACTAAAGATGATGATATAATGGTTGATGATTGGTTAATTATTGGAGAAAATGAGGAAAAGGTTAAAGTTTTAGAAATTGATGAAACTTTAGGAAGATATAAAATTTTACGCCAAACTGGTATAGGTCAAACATGGTTTGATGCTGGTACTAGGGTTTCTATAGATCAAAGTAAATTTACTTTTCCAGCTGGTATAGGTACTGATTTAATTATTAGACGTAATGCAACTCTTACATTTGATCCTCAAGGTACTATTGGTATTGGAACTGTATTAGTTAATCTTACAACGGATAATGGATTAACTGCTCCAACTGTAAGAATGAAAGCTAGAAATAATGAAATTCTAGAAGATCATCAATTACCACCAAATATTGGACAACCTGGTAGTAATGCCGATAATACTATTTCTATACCAAATCATGGTTTATTGACAGGACAAAGATTAAGATATTCCAAGAGTCCTGTTGGTGCTGCATTATCAGTGTCACCAAATGTTGGTTTGGGCAATTCTTTCCGATTAGAGGATGGTAGTTATGTTTATGCAGTTAAAAAGAGTAATGATTTACTTGGTATTACTACAACTAGGGTTGGTGTAGGAACTACCTCTGCTTCTTTGTATATTTGCACTATCAAGGATGCTAATAAAGTAGCTCATTCATTTAGAACAACTAATGAAGAACATGTTGGTTCAATAGATAAAATTGATGTTGGTGTTTATACTGTTTCTGAACATACTTTAAAAACTAATGATGATGTAACTATTGATATTTCATCTAATGCCACAATTAATAAAACTATTGAGTATGATGCTTATTCTAGAAGTACTATAGTTGATCCATATTATATTGCAAGTAATAATATATCAACTAGCGACTCTTCCTTTACTTTAAATAACCATGTATTTGAAGATGGTGATAAGATACTTTATTCACATACTACAAATCCATCTAATAAAGTATCTACTTTAACTAATGGTGGTGAATATTATGTTAAAAAAATAAGTGCGAATAAATTTAGATTATTTGATAATCGTAAAGATGCTATTAGTGTTCCATCTGCACATATAAAAATAATTTATGCTGGATCTGGTGTTCATAGAATTGTAAGAATTAATCCACCAATATCTGTTATGAGAGGAGAAACTGTTGGTTTTGCAGTTTCCGATTCTTCCAATACTGGTTTTATACTTGAATTCTTTAAAGATGAGAAATTTAAAAATGAATTTGATGGTATTGGAATTTCAACAGAAATTATAAGAACTGGTGATCCTGGTACTGCTGGTGCTATGGTTAATTTAAAATTAACTAATGATGTGCCATTACCATTATGGTATAAATTAACTCCAACTTCTCTTAATACTATTAATGATTCTAAGAGAGATAGTTATCCAGATGATAATGTTATTAATAGATCTAAAATATCTATTACTCCTAGTACATATGCTGGTAATTTTGGAATTAAAACCACTGGAATAACTTCGTTTACTTATCAAGTACCCGTTATACCAGAAAGAACTTCTTATACTCAATCTGGAATTAGTACATATCGATATGTTACAGATTCTGAAAATGCATTAGGTGGAATTAATGAAATCCAAGTAAGATTTCCTGGTGTTGATTATCAAAAGAATCCTGGCATTTCTAGTATAAGAACTACTACTGGAAGGGATGGATTTATTAGAATGTATGATGATACTTTAGGTCGTCCTGGATATAAAGAAGTTGTAAAAATAGGATATGATTATCCAACAGATAAGTCTTTAAGTCCTAGAGCTGATACTCCAGTAACTGTAACCGTAGAAAATAACCTTGTTATTGGTTCAATTGGTATAGTAACTGCTGGTAGAAATTATAGTACAGCTCCAGATTTATTTTTCCCAATTAGACCTACAGCTAAGACTAAGGTTCATTTAGAAGGTACTTCTATAGGATCTGTTGAAATTCTTGAGGATAGTTTAACTGGATTTAATGAAGTTCCAAATCCACCAAGAATTATACCAATTAATAATACTAATGGTGTTGGTGTTGTTACTGCTAGATGTTTTGATAATTCTGGTAATCCTAATCAATTCCCATTGATTGAGATAAAGAGACCACTTGGTGGATGGAGACCAGCAGATCATGATGATGGTACTAATTTCCCATTTGCAGTTGGTGATGATGTTTATATTGAAAATGTTAATATTAATGAAGGTGATGATCCTCGTGTTTATGCACAAGGAAAAGTAATTGGTT
>MDTG01428317.1_pt1 | contig 10795 bp, 7 predicted proteins | sample 811421 | NCBI WGS metagenome assembly MDTG01 (sample SAMN05326645, study PRJNA326480) | marine metagenome | isolation source: seawater | place: Pacific Ocean: South East | collected 2011 | reverse complement strand
GAAAAGAACTGCTTTTATCGGGATCGTCTTGTTCCGCTCCATCATAAGTATTTGTGTAAGTATAATTAAGCCCAAAATTCAAATTTGAATTGTATTTTAAATTTGAAATAAATTCTATTCCTTGGCTTTTAACAGTCCCTGGCATATTTTGCGTGGTATAATTTGCACCTGAACTATTACCTGTTTTCCATCCCTCTAGAACATTATCGTAAGAAGAATTAAAATAAGTTAAATCGTACATAAAATTATCAAAATTTTTTTCAAAACCTATATCAAAACTTTTGCTTCTCTCTGCCTTCACAAATGGAAGTGAATTGGCATTTGCGGCATAAACATAATACATCTCATAAAGCGAAGGATATCTAAAACCAGTACCAAAGGAGCTCTTAATTTTTGTTTTTTTATCATCAAACAAATATGCAAGAGTGGCTCGATGAGATTCCTCGTCACCGGCTACAGAGTTATCATCAAATCTAGTCCCGTAAGTTGCAAATAAATTATTTGAAATTCGTTTCTGAAAATCAAAAAAGCTAGAGGTGGTATAATAAGACTCTCTTTTAATTCCAGTTAAATCTTTATTATAACCTATTTGATCATCTTCTCTCTCAACGCCAAAAATTAAACTGTTATCTAAATCAAAATTATAATTTCCCATATAACTATAATAATATCTTTCCCCATAGTAATTATCTTTAATCAAGTTTCCGCTTCCTGCTGCTGCTCCATAAGATCTTTTTATATAAGAGCTGTTTAAAGATAGTTTATTCGTAAATTTTTCATTTAACTTGTACGTTAAAGCTCCACTTATAAGATAATGTCTTCCATTTTCTTCTTCGCTATGTGTTGCTGTTGCAGTATCGATGACTTTATCATATTGAAGATAAGTATCTCGTAATCTAACTGCTCCTTCAATTTCCAAATAATCATTAAATTGGTTATCAAATTTGCCTAAAAAAGAGTTATTTCTATAGGCGTCTTTTTCATCGTTGTGACTCATTGCCGAAATTCCGTCAGTCTGAAATTTTTCAAATGATACTAAATAATTTGTATTTATCTTTTTTCCAGACTTTGAAATAGAAATATTATTTGTTCCGTGAGATCCTGTATTGTAAAAGAATTCTCCTTTTTGATTTTTAGTTCCCTTTTTTGTTGTGATATTTATTGTGCCGCCAATTGCTCCACTTCCATAAATAGAACTTTGTGATCCTTTTAATATTTCAACTCTCGAAATTTGGTTAGTTAAGATATGATTAAAGTCAAAATCTCCAGAAACGCTTGATGGATCTGACATTTTTACCCCATCAATGTAAACTGTGGAATATCTTTTAGGCAGTCCTCTTAATTGAATGGCTGATGCAGTGCCATGTCCTCCTGATTGAAAAAAATTCATTGAAGTTGAGTTATTTGAGAGCACATCACCTAAGAAATAGTCATTTGTTTCTTCAAAAAATTTTTCATCTAAAACAACTACTGAGGAACCAACAGTAGAAATTGATTGTGGTTTTTTACTTGGGGCGATTACTATTACTGGAATGTCTTGTCCAACAACATAGCTTGGAAAGCTAAAACAGATTATTAAAATCGTTATTAATAAATATTTTTTTTGCACGTAGCATCCTTTCATTCATGCCACTGCAAGTTTGAAGAAGTAAGACTTTTCCTGGCCTTAATTCAACAGGGGTCTATACTGGGTGGCGCTCCGACTTTACGGTTGCAGGTACAGCAAGCTTAATAAACGCTTATTTCCCACCATGCATTTCAGTATTGGAATTAATTATATAGATTAAATTTTTTTTCTCAAACAAAAAAACCTTTATTTTACTAGGCTTTACATATATGAATTTTTTAATAATGAAAAAAGGTAAAGTTTTACTTATAACTCCAAATCTAAAAGGTATTGAGGATGGAGTAAACAGAATTCAGCCCTCGCTAGGTTTTTTATTAATTGCGCCAGTCTTAGAAAAGAATGGATTTGATGTAAAAATTTATGACTCTGCACTTGATGGGTGGGAAAATCGTAAAATATTAGATGAAAAAAACAAAATAATTCTAATAGGGCAAAGTGATGAAAAAATTGCAAAAGTAATATCTGATTATTCACCAGACATTGTTGCAATATCGGTTTTATTCTCAAATCTTTTAGAGTCAGCTCACAGCATCGCAAAAATAGTTAAAAGGGTTAATAAAGATATAGTTACAATTTTGGGTGGTAATCACATATCAAGCGCTGTTTCAGATTATCAATATTCAGTTCTAAATAAAAATTCTGGTCTGCCAGATGAGATACAAGATTTAGAGAATGAACATTTTGATCTAGCTATGATTGGTGAGGGAGAGTTTTCTGTATTAGAATTATGTCAAAAATTAATGGAAAAACAAGATATTTCAAAAGTCCCTGGTCTTGTAAAAAAAACAAATAAAAAAGAATATTTAATTAATCCTCCTAAAAGGATACATGATTTAAACATTTTACCTCAACCTGCAAGACATTTGGTTGACATGGAAGCGTATTTTAAAATTGGAGCTTTTCATTCAGCAAAATCAAAATCAAAAAGAGTTTTAAGCGTGATGTGCTCGAGAGGTTGTCCTGAGAAATGTACCTTTTGTTCAACTCCAGGAATGTGGGGACAAAATACTAGATGGAGATCTACTGAACATATTATGAAAGAAATATCAAATGATGTCAAAAAATATAACATTGGTGAAATTCAGTTTGACGATGATACTATTACCGTAAATAAAAAAAATTTATTTGCCCTTTGTGAACAATTAGAAAAAATTGGTTTACCTTGGTGCACTCCAAATGGCACAAAAGTAAATTATCATTTTAATAAGCAAGATGAAATGTACAAAAGAATGGCAAATTCAGGTTGTTACCAAATCACCTTAGCATGCGAGAGTGGATCACAAAGAGTTTTAGATAAAATTATCAATAAAAGGTTGCCTTTAGAAACAATTCGTCCTTCGATTGAAAGTGCGAAAAAAGCAGGGATGTTAGTTCATACATTTTGGATACTTGGTTATCCTGGTGAGACATATAAGGAAATGCAAGAAACTATTAACTTTGCAATGAACAGTGGTGCGGATAGTTTTTCTTTTGCAATTTTAAGTCCATTGCCTGGAACGCCAATTTATAGGCAAGTCTTAAAAGAAAATTTATGGTGGGAAGGAAGAAATTTAAATGATATGCTTTTTAGATCTTCCTTAGTCAAAGTTGATGGATTTAAAGGACCAGACGAATTTGAAAAATTTGTTAATGAAACCAATATTAAAGCAAACTTGATGCTTAAAGATAAAAATCCACAGAGATTTGAGCTAAAATATGGAAAAAATTACAATGAGAGTAATTTAGTTAAACAGACTTAAACTATAACTTTGATTTGTCGAAAAATAACCTAATACAGTTAACAATATAAGAAAACTCTAGCTTGTTCATTTCTGGAAAAATTGGAAGTGATATGATCTCCTTACATATTTTTTCATTGTTTTTTAAAAATACTTTTTTCAATTTTAAACCTTTGTGATGATAAAGCGGTTTTGGCCAATTTATCAGTGCCTCAATGCCTTTTTTCCTCAAAAACTTAAAAAGACTAAATTGTTTTTTTGTTCGAATTACATATGAATTAAAAACATCTAAATATATTTCCTTTTTATGAATTTTTGGCAAAACTAATGGCAGGTCTTCAAAAGATTTATTGTAATTTTGAGCTATTCTATTTCTTAACCGAATATTTTTATTTAATTGTTTGATTTTAGTATTAACTATCGCAGCTTGTAAATTGTCTAATCTAGTGCAAAATCCAAAATAGTCTATATCGTATCTAGACTTTAAATATTTTCCATTTTTTCTTCGGCCTTGCCCGTGATTCCTTAATCTTAAAAACTTTTCATAAAGTGATCTATTTTTGGTAACAATAAATCCACCATCTCCAGCTGCTCCTAAAGATTTAAGTGGATGCAGTGAAAAACAGCCAACTTCTCCAAACGTACCAACATATTTTTGTCTATATTTGGCTCCAAATGACTGAGCACAATCTTCTATTACTTTTAAATTATATTTTTTTGCTATTCTCATAATACTATTCATTTCACAAGAGTGCCCATATAAATGTACTGGTAAAATTGCTTTTGTTTTTTTTGTTATTAACTTTTCTATCTGATTAACATCAATATTATAATCATCAGAAATATCAGTTAGCACCGGATTTAATCCAACGTGTTTTATTGCAGATAAAGTCGCTACATAAGTGTGGCCCACTGTAATGATTTCTGAATTTTTCTTAAAACCCATTGCAGCAAGCGTAAGCAAAAGCGCATCTGTACAACTATTAACTGATACTACATAATTTGTTTTTAAGAGACTTGAGATTTTTTTTTCAAATTTAAGTACTTCATCTCTCAAAACAAAGTCTCCGCTCAACATAATTTTATTAAAATTTGCTAAATGTAAATTTTTTTGATTTTTATATTGCCTTCCAAAGTCAATATATGGAATTTTCCATTTCATTAAATACTTTCCTTGTATAGTTTTTTGATTCCTTGTTTTAAAGTATATTTACTTTTATACTCTAAATAATCTCTTGAAGGAATTTTTTTTATTTTATTTAAATCAAAATCATCAAATCTTTTTTGTTTTTTGTTAATTCTAATCTTTGATTTTGTATTAGTGCATTTTTTTATAAGTTTTGCTAATTCAATAATCTTTACTTTACCCATATTCCCTATTGTAATAGTTTTGTTTTCAAATCTTTTTTTTAAGATTGTCAGAGAACAGATAGCCATATCTTCAGCGTGTATAAAGTCTCTTGTTTGTTTTCCATTGCCGTGTACATTTATAGTTTCATTTTTTAATGCTTTTTTAATGAATAGTGAAACGACATCTGCTCCTCGATTGTTGGTCCCATATGCTGTAGCAAATCTAAGTATAGTGTATTTAGTTTTATATAATAAAAAATAATTTTTTATGATATTTTCAGCTGCAACTTTTGAAGTTGTATATAAATTTCCAAGTGAACTGTTAGCATAAATGCTGCTTGCAAATACAAACCTTTTTATTTTATTTATTCTTGCTGCCTCTATTAAATTCGCTGTTAAAATGATATTATCTTTAATGGTCATAGTTGGCATTTTTTTCACTTTATTAATATCCGAAACACCAGCCAAATGATAAATACAATCAATATTTTTAGTTATTTTTATTAAATTCTTAATATTTGAAAGATCAGATTTTATAAATTTTGTTTTGGAATTTTTAGGTTTTTTTTTATCGATAACAATTACTTTGAAATTTCTTTTTACTAGTAAATCAACAATATTTGAGCCGATAAATCCGCTTCCTCCAGTGACTATAATATTCTTCATTTAATTTATTAAATATAACCACGTTTCTTTTTACTTTTTGTATTCAGCTCAGCGAGAGAAAGATACTCACTTAATACTTTTGTACTAAGTTTATCGTTAACCATTGGTTTGGGAGATTGGTGAAAGAAATATTCCCAAGGCTGTTGATCTAATTCATGTCCGTTTTTCATAAGTTGATCGTATAACTCTGTTCCATAATACGGCGCCAAAACAGATAGTGAGTAGTAATCTGCATCAACTTTTTTTGCAAAATCAATTGTTTCTTTTAAGTCATCATCTGTTTCACCTGGAAATCCTGCCATAAAATATGCAGAGAATGGGACCCCGGCCCTTTTAAGCATTTCTGCACCTTTCAACATCTCCTCTCTTGTTTCTAATTTTTTAACCTCAGACAAAATTCTATTGCTACCAGACTCAAAACCAATTTTAACTCTTTCACAGCCAGCCTCTGCCATTAACTCACAAATCTCGTCGTCTAGATGGTCTGCCCTTGCTTCACATTTCCATCTCATTTTAAGTTTATCTTTAATCATCATTCTTAACATTTCTTTTACCCTTTTCTTTTTGACGGTAAAGACGTCATCAACAAAGTAAACTATTGTATTATCCTCGATTTTGAGTTGGTCTTTTTGTTCAATGTTTGCTGAAGCTGCATAATCATATTTAGTTGGGACATAATAATTATCTTTTAGTAAATGCATTTCCTCGAGGACTGACTCGGGAGATCTTAATCTAGTTGTTTTTCTATCCCAGTGAAATGGTGATGCACAATAAGTACATTTGTATGGGCATCCCCTTATTGTGTTAACGTAAGATACATCAACATTTTTTCTTTCAGACTCAGGTATATTCCAAAATTTGTTTCTTTCTGGCATCGGTAAGTTATCGATATTTTTAATAACTGGAGCTATTCCTGTTTTGAACAATATTCCCCCTTTATCCCTAGAAACTACTCCAGGAATATGTTTAGGATTTTTATTTTCTACAAGCGCAGTAAAGGCTTCCTCACCCTCTCTTTGAACTGAGTAATCAATAGAAGTTAGAGTATCTAAAATATCTGAATCAAGTGTTGCATGAACACCGCCTACTACTTGTTTTATAGATGGGTCTGATTTTTTTACATGATCAGATATTATTTTGATTGCACTTATATTCGCCGTATAAGATGTGTAACCAACCCAGTCTGGCTTAAATCTAATTATATTATCTTTTACTTCATGCCAAATAGCATTGTCCTTGTCTTTAAAATAATCTTTATAAGAATTAAAGTTTGAGAAAATTTTCTTTATTTTAATATATCCATAGTCGCTTACATAATCTGCGTTATACAACCAAGCATCGTGGCCTCTTTTATTCAAGTATGATGCTATATAGGCTATACCTAAAGAATTAGCATTATATTTTGACCCTAGGAGTCTATAAAAAGGTGGATTTACTAAAAGCACTTTTGCCATGCAATTCAGTAGCACAAGCAATTTACTTATTCAATGTGAGATTATGATAAATATTTTTGTAAAAAATATCCTATTGCAGTATATTTGAAAATTGGTCTACCATTTTCTGCATAGTTGGTAGGTCATTTTGATCCATTTCTTTCTGGATTGATCGATAATTTTTTAATATCCATTCAATTTTTTCTTCAACTTCCTTGGAGTCTCTCTTAATTATGTATACTCCTTTTTTATTCTTTTTCACATAAGCTATATCCTCAAATATAATAACTGGCCTCTTTCTAGACAAAGACTCTTCTAAAACATATGGGTGCGCTTCAGTATATGAAGGTAAAATTGTTATATTACACAGGTCGTAGGTTCTTATTAACTCTCGTTCTGAAGATATATATCCTAAAGACTTTATTTTATGATTTGTGTCTTTTAATTTTTCTGTATTCCCTGCTATTAAAAGTTCTGAATCTGTATTCATTTTATTAAAAAGATTGATAAAATTATTAATGCCTTTTTCAGGATTTATTCTGCCCACGTACAAAAGTCTTGGTTTATCCAAATTTGGTAAATTGCAATTTTTAATCCAATTATTATTTAACCTAGAAGGGGTAATTTCATAAGACTTTTTTGGATCAAAAAGTCTTTTGTGACACACTATAACGTTTGAAAATTTTGTTACAATTTTAAACATAAAACCATAAATCCATTTAAAATTTTTTCCTAAAATATATTCGTACTCCTCATATCCATTGCTCATTAAGTAAACATAAATTTTCTTTCTAAAAATAGAAAGTAAAAGGAAACTTAAAAATGTGTAGGGACTAATTGCTACAATTAAATAAATATTTTTTTTTACTATCGTTCTACTTACTCCATACAAAAAAGAAAAAATTGAAGACCCAATAAATATTTTTTTAATATCATATTTATGATTTAACTCTTTTTTTGACTTTCTAAATACACACTCAATATTAAAAACTTTATCAAGTTCATCGGGCAAAACTTTTAAATCTAGATTGGTGCTTTTAAATTCTCCTTGTGAATTTTCAGACACTCTTTCATTAGAAATTATAATTAATCTTTTCATCTTTTTTTATACTTGTTTATTAAAATAAAGATTAAAGACAATAAAACAGCCACTAGCACATCTTGTAAGGGTGTTGCTTCTGGAAAACCATAGTTCCATAAAATAACTAAAACTAACCAAATCATCCAATTAATCTTTTTAATCAACTATTTTACAACCTTTCTCATTGCAATTTTTACCCGAATTAACATTATTAAAAAAATCTAATGACCTAATAGCTGTAATCATATGATTTTTATAAATGTTCAGATATCCATTTAAGCTTTCAAATAATTTTTTAGCTTCATCCATCATCCCTAGTTTTACTAAGTTTATAAGCATAATAGCGTTGCCGTTAGGAATTGTATTGTCGCCTATATCAATTGGTTTATAAAAAGTATCGTTATTATCTTTTGGACTTTTTTGAAAAATTTTTTTGTCTTCTAAAAAAAATTTATCTATTGCTTCTCTGGATAGTTTTATAGCTAAATCCCTATACTTAAAATTCATTGTTTTATCTGATAGGTCGTTAAGTGCATTAATTAAAAAAGCATAATCCTCAATAAAAACTATATTTTTTGAGTAACTATGATGAATTTTATCTTCAATATATTTTTTTTCAATTTTTAAGAAAAATTCCTCAGCAAATTTCAAGTAGCCATTCTTAGGCAAAATCTCATTTGCTGCGATCAGTGCGCTTATCATTAGACAGTTTAGATCTAACTGAGTTTTGTCGTCAAAAAAGGGTTTTTTTCTTTGCCGTCTTATTTGTAAAAGTTTTTTTAAAATCTCCTCAGAGGGTATTTGTTTTTCAACTAAGATAATTTTATTCTCCCAATTTCCTTCAGGTTTAATTTCAAAATATTTATCAATATTATCAATTTTTTTTACTTCATTATAAGAATAAGTGTAATATTTACCCTCCTCTCCATCACTATCCGCGTCATAAGCAGATCCGAAAAAACCTTCTTTGTTAATGAAATTTTTTTTTAAAAATTCAATAGTTTGTTCTAATTTATCTTTAAAGTAACTTTCTGAATTTACTTTGCAATATTTTGATAATAAAAGCACAAATTGAGCGTTATCATAAAGCATCTTTTCAAAGTGAGGAATTATCCAATCTTCATCTACTGTATAACGAGCAACACCACCTTCAACGTGATCATATATTCCTTTCGAACAAAGTTGTTTTATAATTAGGTGGACTGGCCTCAAATACTTCGTATCATTAGAAACATTGTAAAAATAAAGAAGAGTTTCGTATAAATTAAAAGTAGGAAATTTTGGTGATCCTTTGTACCCTCCTTTAATTTCATCTAAATTACTTAAAGAGAGTTCCAAAATAGGTGCGAGATCTTGGTTTAAAACAGAATTTTTTTTTAAATCTAAATTTTTAATTATTAAATCTTTTTGACTAATTATTTTTTCTCTTTGATCTTTGTAAGCGTCTGAGATTTTCTGAATAACCTCTTTAAAAGATGGCAAACCATGTTTTGCTTTTTTAGGAAAATAAGTCCCACCCATAAAAGGAACTCCGTTTTCATCTAAAAACATTGTTAAGGGCCACCCGCCTCCTGTTTGATTAAATAATTGAAATGAACTTTGAAAAATAAAATCTAAGTCTGGTCTTTCTTCTCTATCTACTTTTATGTTTACAAAAAGTTTATTCATTAATGCAGCCGTTTCACTATCTTCAAAACTTTCATGGGCCATAACGTGACACCAATGACAACTCGCATATCCAATACTTAACAAAATTGGTTTTTGATTTTTTTTTGCAAATTCCAAAGTTTCTTTAGACCAAGTTTGCCAATTTACTGGGTTGTCTTTATGTTGTTTAAGATATGGACTTAAATCATTAGATAAAACATTTTCATCAATTTTTATCATCAAAAAATTTTTTTTTAATTAGTAAAGAAATAATCATCAGGCCAACAAACATAAGTATTGGTAAATAAATTTTGGGTGTTAATATTAAATCAAGCATATTAAATTCCTCTGATTGTTCAACATATGAATTGAGTCCAGCGCCAATTGTGTTAAAAATAAAAAATCCAGGAATAAATCCGAAAAAGCTTGACAGAAAATAATTTGATTTTTTCATATCAAATAAAACTGGGATCAAGTTTTGCAATCCAAATGGCACTCCTAACCCTCCAATAAATCTATATATAAAAAAATAGTAAAATTCATTTTTTTTAAATAAAATAATATATTTTTCAAATTTTTGTTTTAAAATTTTTCTAACTAGGTCTTTAAAAAAGAAACTTCCTATAGAGTATAAGATTAATGCTCCAAATGAAATTGAAATTACCGAGACAAGAGTTCCGATCCACTGACCAAAAAGTATGCCAGATATTAATAAAAGAGGCGCTCCAAAACCAAGAAGTGCAACCCAAATTACTGCAAAAATAAAAAAATATATTGAGTTTATTATTACGTTAGTGCTTATATAATTACTAAGTTTTTCCTGAAGTTCTTTATAATAATAAAAATTATTCAAGTTGTTTATATCGACTCCTGCAAAAATAAAATATAAAAACGTAAAAAGTAAAATTAAGTAAGAAATACCTAAAAATAATTTCAATTTTTTACTCATTATTTACCTGTACAATAGACAACAATTAAAATATATACCTTTAAATATTTATGAAAAGAACTTATCAGCCTAGCAATTTAGTAAGAAAAAGAAGGCACGGTTTTCGCGCAAGAATGGCAACAAAAGCTGGCAGACAACTTATAGCGAGAAGAAGATCTAAGGGAAGAAAGACTATTTCAACATAATCTATTTTAATGGTTAAGCTTGAAAGCTTAAAAAAAAGCTATCAATTCAAAAAAACATTAAAAGAAAAAAAAGTTCACACAGATTTTTTTTCAATATTTGCTACGAAAAATTTTTATAAGGCTCAGCATGAGACTAATT
>MDTG01181816.1_pt1 | contig 10795 bp, 10 predicted proteins | sample 811421 | NCBI WGS metagenome assembly MDTG01 (sample SAMN05326645, study PRJNA326480) | marine metagenome | isolation source: seawater | place: Pacific Ocean: South East | collected 2011 | reverse complement strand
CTAATTCTCTTAATTTTCAATTTTTTATAAATTTTATAAGCGGTAAGAATTGCAGGCCCAGAACTTCTAAAAATTATATCAGTAATATTAAAAAGAAAATTTATTTCCCTATAATAATTTATTGCAGATTGATATTTATATACTGAGCCTAAAATTAGCTTATCTATTAAAATTTGATTTTTTTTTATTAGGTTTTTTTTATGTTCTATAACAACATTATAATTTTGGTATTTTTTTGAAGAGAGTGCTAATTTTTCTTGATACAAACCCAGACCAAAACATAATAAATTATTTTTTTTCATATTTTAAAATTTTTTTCTAGTTATAAATAAAGGCCTCAAGCCATCTTTTGGATCGGCCCTCCATTTTCTTTCATTTAATTCTTTTTTACTAGGTTTTTTTAAATATTGACCCTCAATTTTTTTTTTATTTTGAAGAAAATTAATTAATTCAAAAACATCTGATGATTTCCAACAATGTCCAATCGCTGACTCGTATCCTTTTTTATCATCTAGATCAAAATGAAGCTCTACATATTTAGCTTGATATTTTTCTATAGCATGAAAAACTAATAGAGTATTATTTGTATGATCAGACCATCCGATATCTAAATTAAATTTTTTTGATAAATATTTGATTGACTCTAAATTACAATTCGTAACTTCTGCTGGATATTGTGAAACACAATGTAATAAAACCAAATTTTTACATCCATTTTTTTTTAATAATTTAATAGCATCCTTAATCTCATCTTCATTGGCCATTCCGGTTGATAAAATTATTTTTTTTTTTGTCTTAGCTAATTTTTTTAAAAGATCTTTTCTTAAAATTTCATATGATCCAATTTTAAAAAAATCTACATAATTTTTATATTTGTTTACTGCTTCAAGATAAAAAGGTGTAATTGAAAATTTAATTTTTTTTTTCTTTGAATATTTAGATAATAACGGCACATAATTTTCAGGGAGTTCCCACTTTTTCATTTTTCTATGTGGCTCACTTTTTTTTAAAATATCATTATGAAAAAGTTTATTAATTTTAAATACTTGAAATTTAACAGCGTAGCAACCAACTCTTTTTGCTTCATCAATTAATTTTTTGCATCTACTTAAACTCGAATTATGATTACTTGAAATTTCCGCTATAAACTTTGTCATTTTTTATAATTTTATTGATGAGATTTAGTATATTTTTTTTGTTTAATTTAATTTCATATTTTTTATTAAAGTTATTGTTAAATTTTGTCTTATTTATGTGAAAAGTATCAATTATTTGCTTATTTTTTAAATAATTTATTTCTTTTTTTCTATCATTATCCTCATTTTCAATGAACACAATTGGTTTTTTTTTCAAGGATAATATTTCATACATTGTAATACCATATCTTGTGAATATATATTTTGAAGACTGTATTAGATTAAAAAAATCTGCAGGATTCTGCACAAATTTTATATTGTTTTTTTTAAAAAAATTTATTTTTTTTTTATTTACTAAAGGTCCTAATACAAAAAGATACTCTAAAAAAAAATTTTTAAAGTAAAAAATCTGTTTATTATTTGGTACTAAAGAACCACCAAATAATATTAGTGCTCTGCTAGTTTGTTTTATATTTTTATTTCTTATTTTATTAATAGTCGGATCTAAAATAATCCAATTTTTACCACTTTTAATTTTTTTGTTTTTAACTAAAGGAATAATAGTTGGAATTATTGAGTATGAATTTTTATGTTTTAAATAATTATCAACTAATATTAATTGATTTTTATTTTTCAAAAATTCATATTTTTTTAAATAATTTTTTGGAAGATCTACAATAATAATCTTATTTTTAACTTTACTTAATTTATGAATACTTTTTAATTGTATAGTATTTTTAAATTTTTTTTTACCAATAGAATAAATAAGAGTTTTTTTAAATTTATTTTCGATTATTTTTTGAAAATTTAGGCATCTGTTTAAATGACCATAGCCAATTTTATCAGAAAAAGCGGTTAAGAATATTATTTCTTTCTTCATTTAAGATAAAATTTATTTTAAGACTTTAGTATATAAATTGGTTTTGTTTTTATTAATCTTTTAATCTTAATTTTTTTTTCTAGGATGTTTAAAACTTCATCCAAATTTTTAAATGAATCAGGGTGTTCGCCAGAAATTTTTTTCATTTTATAATATAATTTTGCATTTCCTTGGGTTATTTTTTCTATTGATGACTTGTTAGAAAATTTATTCATAGATTTTGGTCTATCTAACTTTCTTCCGGTACCATGACAAATTGAATTATGGAAACTTTTAATGCCTTTTACCACTTTTCCTAATAAAATTTCCCCACCAGGCTTAGAGGGTATTACGAATAAATTATTATTTTTGCTCTCATAAACAGGTGCCGCACCATGCCTATGAAAGTAAAAATTTTTGCCTTTGTATTTCTCTCTTTTTATTGAGTCGTGAATATTATCGAGAACTAATTTAAAATTTTTTATTTTAAAGCTTTTCTCTAAATAATTTTTAATTATAATTCCATGATGTATTCTGTTTGCAGTAGAGATATTACATAAATAATTCATACCTGCCATGTAGAGTCTGCCATCGTACTTATCACTATTCAAAGAAAAAAATTTTGAGCTATTGGGAAAAAAGTTTTTTTTAACTTCAATTGTCTCTTTATCAAAAATGTGTTTTGAAAAAAAATTCCATTTTTCTTTTTCAAAAGGTAAAAAACTTTTACCGTGCAATCCCCATCTTGGAGAATAAAATTTTGTTAAATAAGACTCTGATAAACCCGAATGAATAAATACGTAAAATTTATTAAGTTTTATTTTTTTTTCGTAGTCCTTGGTAATTTTGTGAAGTTCTACAAAAGTGTTACCTGTTCCTAGACAGCCAAAATTTTGATAACATTTATTTAAAATATAATCTGGTAGGGCATTTTGAACACTAAATCGTTTGTTTTTAGATTTATTAAAATTTCCATTCATCTCCATTTTTGTTAGAAACTCTTTTTTAATCAGTTTTTTTTTAACTAAGTGCCCAACTCCTATCTCACAAAATTTAATGATATCTTTTTTACTAAAATTATTGATTTTTTTTTTTGCAGTATTTAATCCAGGAATTTTTTTTTGAAGGTATCTAAATAAATTTTTGAATTCTTGAGTATTGAAATCTTTTTCTGTTTCAAAACACCAAGTGCTTATCCCGCTACCAATAGACAAATGAGTATAGGAAGGTATAATTTTCTTTGATAGTAAGACTGATCCAGTTGGTGACATCTCGCCTCTTTTCGAGTGAATGTCTGGGAATACAGATACTTGATTTTCTTTTTCTAATTCAACAAATTTTTTAATATCTTTAATGATTTTATGATTTACATTTTTTTTCTTTACAAGAAAATTAATTTTATTCATTAAAGTTTTTTTTAATTAAAGGAATAATATTTTTTATAATTAAATTGTTTTTTTTTTTAATATCACACTTTCTGATATTTACTACAGATTTGTTAGAAAAATTAAAATTCATTTTACTACTATGATCTAAAATAAGAATATCATTTTCTTTTAGACCATTTTTTATTTTCCTTTTAGCAGTTAAATATAATTTATTATTTTCAAAAGCTTTATTTTGGGTGTACGAAAAGCTAGAACTTATTCTGTACTTTGCTTTTAAATTTTTAGCTATTAACAAAGTTTGATAATCAATTTCTACTATTAGAAAAGATTTTTTTGTTGATTTGGGTATATTGGAAAATGTATATTTCTTTCTATCTATATAATAAATATTTTTATATTTTTTTGTTTGCTTTAAAATTTTTAATATTTTTTTACATAAGGTTGTCTTGCCTTTGCTGCCAGTAACTAAAAGTATGTTTGATTTTTTCCAGTCTTTAAATTTATAAAATATTTCTAATTCAGATATGTATTTATTATTTTTAATATAATTTTTATATTCTTTTTCTTTTTTTATAAAGCCAGAAGAGATTATGACTTTATTTGCTCTAGCTAATCTCTCTGAGGGGTGTAGACCAAAAAAAATATCTTTTTTATTAATTTTTTTTTAAAAATTTTTTATTAATTTTTAACTTGTCTTTAATATCACTGATAGTTACTTTAATTTTTTTTTTCTTTAAATAGTTATAAGTGTTTACACTTGATAAATTTATTCCACATATATGATATCTGTCCATTTGATTATTATAGAACTTAATTAACAATTATTATAATTATTTTTTTTGTTTACTTTACAAACTTTAATAAGTTGAAATATAAATGCATTTGTTATAATAATTTTTTTTAATTAACTGAACTTAAATTGCTAAATTCTTTATTTCATAATAAAATTTTAAGAGGTGTTTGGAGAAAAATTTTTTCATATTATCCTAACACAATAAATTGGGGTGGACACTTAAAAATAATCAATAATAAACTTAATGAAGTAAAGGATATTAATAAGAATATACTGATAGCTCCTGTTGTTAATTCTGATCAAATACTAACTAGTTTACATTCTTTATTGGGAATGGCTTTAAAACTTAAAGGTGCAAAAGTTGATTGTTTGGTTTGTGATATGGTTTTACCAGCATGTACTAATTCAATTAATGCAAAAGTAGACGAGATAGATTTTCACGATAATGGCCCAAAATTATTTTGTAATTCTTGTTATGATTGCAATCATGCTTCATTAAAAAATGTTGATAAAAATTATTTAAAATTAGGTAAATATTTAAACAATGATGATTATAAAATTGCTAAAAAATTAACAGATGATTTAGACTACAAAAAAATTATTGATTTTAAAAAAAATGAAGTAAATATTGGCGAACATGTTTTCGCTGGAACTCTTAGATTTTACGGAAAAGGAGAACTTGAATTTAATGAAAATGAAATTAAAACTCTTAAAAAGTATTTTTTATCTGCACTGTTAACGCAAAAAGCAATAGAAAAAATTTTAGATAATAAAAAATATGATTGTGTTGTAGTTGATCACGGTCTCTATGTTCCTCAAGGGATTATCTCCGAAGTTGCCAGATTAAGAAAAATAAGTACGAAAGTTATATGGCAAGGTCATAAAGAAAACAGTTTATTAATTTCAGACAAAATAACATTTCATAAATCTCTAATATCAGAGACAGAAGAATCTTGGAGAAATTTTAATTTTGATATTGAAAAAGAAAAAAAAATTATGAGCTATATTGAAGAGAGAAGTAAAGGACAAAGTGACTGGGTTAGTTTTAATGAAAACCCATCATTTGACCTTAATAATTTCAAAAAAAAATACGGCATCAAAAATAAAATAATTTCATTAATGCCAAGTGTTGCGTGGGATGCTAGAATAAAATTTGAGCATAATATTTTTAAAAATCAATTCGAATGGATTTTTTTTACTATAGATAAATTAAAGAATAATAAAAATTTGGATATTATTATAAGAGTTCATCCTGCTGAAATAAGAAGTGATGTTCCGTCTGCTCAAAGAGTAAGGGATGAAATTTTAAAAAAATATGGATTATTACCTAAAAATATTAAGATAATCGATGCGGATGACAATTTTAGTAGCTACAAATTAGCTGAATTTAGTGAAATTGTAATTGTTTACTCATCCAAGGTGAGTTTTGAAGTACCAGCATATTTAGGCAAAAATACAATTGTGTGTGGAGAAGCCTTTTCAAAAAATAAAGGCTTTACATTAGATCCTAGAAGTAAAGATGAATATCTTTCTTTGCTAGATAGTATTGAAAAATTAGGGAAACTAAGTCCAGAAAAAATTAAATTAGCTAGAAAATATGCTTACCATTTTTTTTTTAGAAGATGTATGAAATTAAATTCACTAGACAAAGTGGAAAATAAATATCCACCTTTTGAATTAAAAAAAAATTTTGTAGAAAATTTTTTAAAAGGAAATGATGAAGGGCTGAATATCGCATGTGATGCAATTATAAATGACAAACCTGCTATTCTTGATTGCTAAATGATATTATGTTGATTTAATATATAAAATTGTTAATAGTGATTTTTGGATGTCCAATAAATCTAAATATTTCAAACTTAACAAAATATCAAAAAAATTAGATAAAATTATCTTTAAAAATTTTATAGGTTGGAGTGGCTTGCACCTTTCAAAAATAAATATTCCTCAAAAACAAGTATTAAATGAGCAGATTTTTGATAAAATTTTTCCTAAATTAAAGAAAAGAGAAAAAATTTTTTTTTCAGATGAAGGAAAAGCTTTATTAACAATAAACAATACAAAGAGCAAGTTTAAGAAATTTGATATATTAAATATTTTTGAAAATGTTAAATATTCATTTAAAGCTGAAAAAAATACAAATATTTTTATGATAGCGAATAGGCAAAAAAAAAAATCATTAATGAAAAAAAAATTTGTTATCTCTAATTTTAAAAAAGATATTAAACCAGTAAATTTATGGGGAGGAAAAATTATCTCTAGGCCATATGAAGGGCATAATATGACTTTAGTTTATTTTCAGCTTAAAAATGGTTTTAGTTTTCATGATAATGGACATTCAAACGAACAAATTACTTGGCTAAATAAAGGGAAAATGTTCTTTTACGTAAATAAAGCAAAAAAAACATTAACTAAAAATGTTGGAGTAAGTATTGGATCAAAAATTAAACATGGTGGTTTTTCAAAAGGAGCTAATGGGTTTGATGCTTTTCATCCAAAAAGAAAAGAAAAGAAATATTTAAATAAATGATATGTGCAATTTTAATTGGTAGAGGTGGGAGTGTAGGTTTGCCAAATAAAAACGTACTGCCAATTTTAAATAGACCCTTAATGGCATATCCAATTTTAGCTGCAAAGAATTCTAAATATATTGACGAAATTTATGTTTCAACAGACAGTGATAAAATTAAAAAAGTTGCAAAAAGATACAAAACAAAAATAATTGATAGACCCTCAAATCTTGCAACAAGAACTGCTAGTGTTGAAGATGTCTTTTATCATGCTTATAAATCAATTAAAAAAAAAAATAAGGAAAAAATAGAATTCTTAGTTATTTTGATGTGCAATGCAGTTGCTGTGTTACCTGAAACAATAGACAAAGGTATCAAAATTTTAAGATCAAAAAAAAATTTTGATTCCGCAGTGACTGTTACAAATTATGATATGTATACGCCTATAAGAGCAAGAAAGGTTTCTAAAGATGGTTCTTTAAAACCATACGTCCCTTTTAAACATTTTAAATTTAAAATAGACTCAAACAGACAAAAAAAGAATGCTGTATATTTTCATGATTGTGGGGTTTCGGTAATTAGACCAAAATGTTTGGATAAAATTGAAATAGGTTTACTTCCACAAAAATGGATGGGACAAAAAATTTACCCATTAATTCAAGATGGAGTTTTGGATGTTGATTATGATTATGAACTTTCTATAGCTGAAAATTGGCTAAAAAGAAAAGGTTTCACTAAAAAAAAAACTCCCTATTAATAAAATGAATAAAATTTCTTTACTAGATTGTACACTTAGAGACGGAGGTTATTATAATAATTGGGACTTTAATAAACATTTAATTGAAGATTATTTAAAGGCAATGTCATATTCTAAAATTGAATATGTAGAACTCGGATTTAGATTTTATAAACAAGATTATTTTTTAGGGCCATGTGCATATACTTCTGAAACTTTCATCGAAAGTTTAAATATTCCAAAAAACATTAAATTAGGAATTATGATAAATGCCAAAGATCTAACTTCAAATAATCTTGAAAAAAAAGAAATAAAAAAATATTTTTTTAATTTTAAAAATAATAGTAAAATTAATTTTTTAAGATTTGCATGCAATATAAATGAGATAGATTCGGTTATTCCTTATTGTAATTTTTTATTCAAAAAAAATATTAAAACTGCAATTAATGTGATGAAAATATCTCAGGCAAATGACAAGGAAATTGAAAAAATAATAAAAAAAATATCCAAATCTAAATGTGAAATTCTTTATTTTGCTGATAGTTTGGGAAATTTAGATCCAAAAGATATTGTTAATAAATGCAATATTATCAAAAAACATTGGAAAAAGGATATCGGCTTTCATGCACATGATAATATGAGTAGAGCAATGATTAATTGTGTTACAGCTGTTGAAAATGGTGTTAAATGGATAGATTCCACAGTTACAGGTATGGGTCGTGGTGCTGGAAATTTGCAAACTGAACTCGCACTTTTACAATTTGCACCACTTCTAAAAAAAAACTCGGATATATCTCTGCTACTAAAATTAATTGATAAAGAATTTAATCAACTTAAGAAAAAACATAATTGGGGAACAAATCCTTATTATTATTTAGCTGGGCAAAATAAAATACACCCAACATTTGTTCAAAATATGTTGAACAATTTTAAATTTGAACCGTTTGAGCTCTTACTGGCTTTAGAAAATTTAAAAAAAAAGGGAGGAAGTTCATATGATAAAAATTTAATAGAAACAGAAAAAAATTTTTATAAAAAAAAGGCTTATGGAACTTGGAGTCCCTCGAGTCTCTTTAAAAATAAAAATGTTCTAATCATTGGTGGTGGCAAAAGCTCTTTAATATATTCTGAAGCAATTGAAAAGTTTATCCAAAAAAATAATATTTTTGTAATCGCTCTTAATGCTCAAAAAAGTATTAACGAAAATTTAATTAATCTTAGAGTTTGCTGTCACACATTAAGAATTTTATCTGATATGGGAATATATACAAAATTAAAGCAACCTTTAGTAATTCCGTATAATAGTTTGGAAGTAGAACAGAAAAAAAAATTCAGGAAAATCAAAATTTTAAATTACGGTTTGCAAGTAAAAAAAAATAAGTTTAATTTCAAATCAAAAAGCTGCATAGCGCCAAATAATCTTACTTTTTCCTATGCATTATCCTTGGCAAATAGTGGTGCAGCTAAAAAAATATTTTTAACTGGTGTGGATGGTTATGTTGCGGGTGATATTAGAAGAACTGAAATAGATAACACAATAGATAACTATCAGTCACTAAAAAAAAAGGTAGAATTAATATCAATTACACCTACAAGATATAAAATTAAAACAACATCTGTTTATGCTTTAGATTAAAATTAATTATATTTAAAAAAAATAATTTGTGATTAACATCCCTGTGAAGAAAAAAAAAATACTTATATTTGGTGGAGCTGGATTTCTAGGTAGAGCCCTAGCAAAAAGTATAAATTTATCAAAAAACTCAATTTATATAGTTGATACAAAAAAAAGAATTAAAATTTTTAGAAGTGAACTTGGTTCATATGAAGTGTTGCCATGGGATATTTCAAAACCGATCAGAATAAAAAAACTTAGTGTAAGATTTGATCGAGTTTATTATTTTGCAGCTTTAGCTTCAGGATATCTTTGTGAAAAAAATTCAAACGTCTTCATTAAGAGTAATATTATGGGTACTATAAACATAGTTAAATGGGCCGAAAAAAATAAACCAAAAGAAATAATATTTTCTTCATCAATGACGATTTATGGAGAAAATAAAAAGAATGCAAAAGAAAATGATATTATCAATCCAATATCAAATTATGGAATAGGAAAATATTTTTCAGAAAGAAAACTTTTAACGCTAAAAAAATTAAAGATAAAAATAATCATATTAAGATTTTTTAATTTATACGGACCAGGACAAGATTTTAGCAATGAAAACCAAGGAATGTTTTCAATTTATCTAAACCAAATACTAAACAAAAAGGATGTAATAGTTAAAGGTTCATTGGATAGATTTAGAGATTTTATTTATATAGATGATGCAATAAGAGCTTGTAAATTAAAATTTAATACCAAAGAGAGTATTTTCAATGTTGGTTCAGGAAAAGCAACATCTGTAAGAAAACTTTTAAATAAATTATTATATATTTCAAAAACTAAAAAAAAAATTATTGTTTTTGCTAATCAAAAAAATGATACTTTTGGTACATTTGCAAATATTAAAAAGATAAAAAAATTAAAATGGAAACCTCAGGTAGATTTGGATCTTGGAATTAAGAAAACATTAAAATTCTTAAAAAATTAATAAGATAATTAGATAAATAAATTAATCATTTAATAATATTTACATCTATTTATGCAGATTATTATCATAAATTTTTTTAAGAACTTTTAAATCCTCATAATTATCAACATCCACAAACTCAAATTTATTTAATTTTACAAATAATGTCTTTGAATTTGTAAGATTCTTATTTTTTTTAATATTATACCAATAGCACTGTGCAGCATCCATATAAGAGTCTGAAAAGCTTTGTGATCTCATATTAATAAATTTTTTAAATTTATTTTTTACAAAACCATCTTTGCCTAAAGTTAATGCAAGCTCAATTGGAAAAGAATATTTGTACAGTGTTATAACTTCATCACATCTTTTATTCTTAATTTTATTATAACATTTTTTTAATGTTGAAGTTTTTATCAACGGATTAACTGGGTATAAGTAACATAATAATCTGATTTCCCATTTATTAATTTTCGAAAATTTTAAAAAATGTTTTATTACCTCTCTATCAATTACCTTGTCTCCTGATAAAACTTTTGGTCTTAAAAAAGGAACTTCTGCTCCAGCTTTAATTGCTATTTTTTTAATCTTATTGCAATCTGTTGAAACAATTATTTTATCAAATAATTTACTATTTAAGGCAGCTTTGATTGAGTAATAAATTATTGGCTTTCCATTAAAATTTTTAATATTTTTATTTTTTATTCTCTTTGATCCTTTTCTTGCTGGTATTAAACAAATATTCATATATATAAGTGTTATCTATTATAACTCTTGTATGATCAATTTAAATAAATAATCCT
>MDTG01368089.1_pt1 | contig 10796 bp, 7 predicted proteins | sample 811421 | NCBI WGS metagenome assembly MDTG01 (sample SAMN05326645, study PRJNA326480) | marine metagenome | isolation source: seawater | place: Pacific Ocean: South East | collected 2011 | reverse complement strand
CCGGCACCAACTCCGGCACCAACTCCGGCACCAACTCCGGCACCAACTCCGGCACCAACTCCGGCACCAACTCCGGCACCATCGCCAGAACCAACTCCAGAACCAAGTCCTGGAACTTATAATGTGGCAGGAGCGCTCGGCGTTGAAGGTCCATTCGCACTTGATTCAGATTTGAATAGTGATGACTATGAAAACGTAACTAATAACTTCACAAACAGAGCTCAATTTTTAGATACTGCTTCAACATTGCTTGGTTGGGTTGGTGGTGAAGATGATGTTGACTTATACCAAGTGATAGCTGGTCCAGGCAGGATAAATCTAGAACTCACGATGGTTAACCATGATGGCAATCCAGGAAATACGAATAATAATGTTGATTTAGATATGTTTGTGGTCGATGACCAAGAAAATACGAACAATGTTGGAGGCACATATGCAAAAGTTGAAACGGCCTACATACCAGCTGGTGAAGGAGATATTTATTACGTTGTTATCGATCATTATCGCGTAGATAATTCTGTCCCTTCAGCCTATGTGCTTACTCAAACGCCTACATTCGCCAGCACTTCTGAACAAAAAGACGCGGCAGCACGAGCAAACGCCGATTTTAATCTGGATGAAATATTGATCGCCAAAAAGCCTGCCTTCAATCGATCAGGTCTCAACCAAACAGAAAACGAACTTACACAAGAGATAGGAGATTCAGACGGTGGACTTGTAAATATGTCTTTAGTTGAACTAGAAAAAATTGCAGGCCTTGGAGACGATCAGGATTACACATCTACCTTCAGAACAAATTTTCCAGACGCTTACAAGAAAGGTAGATATATGAAAGCTATATCTGTTCTAAGTGAGAGATCACCAAACCTTTTCATAGAGCCAAGCTGGCAAAGATATATTCAAGTTGAATCCTTTTCACCAGATCCAAGATATGACACCTATCAATGGTGGAATTTTGATGTTGTAAACATACCAGAAGCATTAGATATTATCGGACAAGAGGTAAAGCCGGTTAACGTTGCAGTTCTTGATTCTGGTAGCCCATTTTCTATAGATCCAGCTTATGCCGGCTCTATATTCGACACTCAATGGGGCTGGGATATGGAAGACAACGATCCTTTGGCAGATGATGAGGAATTTACAACTGGTTCATTCAGTCACGGTACTCACGTTGGTAGCACCATATCAATGTTAAATGACGGCATTGATGGTAATGGTATGGCAGCAAGAGTAACACCATTGAGAGTTTGCTATCAAAATGGTTGTGGTCCAACATACGCTGCATATTTATACCTAAATGGAGATGCTAATGACTCAGGTACAAATTTCGCACAAAGAAGTAATGGTCAAAAATTGCATTCAATGAATATGAGTTATGGTGGGAGTGGCGGTAGCGCAACTTCCTCATCTTGCTTAAAGCTAGGCGAGTTAGCTGATAAAGGTGTTTTAATAGCTTCATCCTCGGGAAATGGTGGTATCGGTTCAATTGGGTGGCCGTCCGCTTGTCCTAAAGTCTATGCAGTAGGAGCTACTAATGGTACAGACAGAAGGTCAAGCTATTCATCTACTAACGAGTATGTTGCTTTTTCTGCACCAGGTGGTGAGTATTCAGACTGGAACGCAGATGGAGTTGACGATTTAGTTTATGCATATGCATACGTTAATAGCTCTGTTCAGACGAATAATAATGGAAATCCAATGATAGGGGCTCAAGGAACCTCTATGGCTTCACCTCACGGAGCTGGTTTCTTAGGATTAATAAAATACTATTATGAAGATATTGTTAAACCTTTTGAATCAAATGCATCTCTTCCAACTTCTTTAACATATGTCGAAGTAGATAAAATGCTGGCAGCTAACCTTCTCACAAACGACGTTAATAAAGAAGCAAGACCAAATGATTCAGTTGCTCGACCAGGTTGGGATGAACATTTGGGATATGGAATAATTGATCTACACAAAGCCATACAGGCAATTGATTCTTTCCAAGATGGTTATTTTACTAGTTTTGATACTTTGCCATATTATGAAGGTCCTTCAGTTGTAACTTTAACTTCACAAGACTCTTATCAAGGCCAATTTACAATTACACCAAGTGGAGCAGCAGGAGAAGGATTTAATGACGTCACATATACGTATCAATCCGAGTTTTTAGATGTTGAAGCTAATGGACTGAATTTCACCGTTAAAAAACAAGATGATTATGATTGGGCGGGTTGGGTCAATACCACAATCCTATTTGATTTCCCATTAGTCGAAGGTGCAGATTTACCATTTGATGGTTACGAATTACTTTCAGTGGGTGTCAATGTGATATTTAATGTAATTGGAGAAGCTTATGATATAAATTTCCCTGCATTGAGAGCAAGGCTTCTTGATACTAATGGTGTTCCAGTTGCTCAAGTAACATCTGCCATCATTGATGGTCAAGGTAATTTTGTGTTTACAAGCATAGAGCCAGGGACTTACAGAATGGTAATTGGTTCAGATATTAATGGAGATAATTCGTGGGGAGGTCCAGGTGAAATGTCAGGATCAAGCGCAAATTTTGAAATAACGGACTCAAATGTTTCAGATTTATCAATTACCTTGTCTCCAGAATTAGCTGGAGCAATAAATAATGCGCCGGTTATTACATCTTCTCCTTTCACTGATGCGTATGTGAATCAACTTTATTTCTATGGTGTTAGAGCCAATGATGAAGATGGGGACTTGCTAAGTTACTCTATTGAACTAGTTAACAGAGAAAACGGCACAACAGCTGATTTCTTATCTATCTCCTCAAATGGAGCTGTTACAGGAACGCCAAGGGAAGACGATGTTGGTGAATATGATGCATCGATAATTGTTTCAGATGGCGTAGATGCTGCAGTACAAGAATTTATTCTTACAGTGAATGAATAAAATATGGACAAAAGCAGTCCGTTATTAGATGAATTTTTCGCCTCTATAACACCAAAACAACCATTTTCTAAGATAGCTTCGCCTCAATCACCTGATTATGGCGAGCAGAAATCTTGGGCAGCTTTTCCAGGAAAAGAATCTGTGGCTTTATTGGATCCAAAAACGGAAAGCCAAAATAAATTAAAAAAAATTGATTGTTTTTTTATTCATCCAACTGGTTTTTTTCTTAAAGAGTGGAATTTTGATATGAGTATCGATTCCGCAACATCACAAAGAACAGATCTAATGCTAGCTACTCAAGCAACAGTTTTTAATAGGGAATGTAATATTTATGCTCCAGAATATAGACAAGCAACTTTTGCTGCAATATCGCAGAACTTAGGAAGTAACAGTTCTCAAGCATTAGATCTTGCATACTTAGATGTGAAAGCAGCGTTTAGATATTTCTTAGAAAATCATTCAGATGATAAACCTTTTTTTCTTGCCTCACATAGTCAAGGCTCATTGCATGCTCAAAGACTATTATTTGAAAAAGAATTTAAAAAAGTTTTTTCAAAGCAACTTATAGCAGCATATTTAATTGGATACCCATTAGAGGAAGAGTATCTCAAAAATCTGGGAGCATCAGTTTCAAATAGATTTCTTGATGAGGGAGCTATTATTCAATTTCAGACAGTTGGGGAAAACGCCATTAGATCAAGATTAAAATTCTGGATGTTTGATGGAAAGGGATATAGTCTTCAGAAAATAAATCAACTTGCCACAACAAACCCAATATCTTTCTCAAAATCACAGGAATGGATTAAGAATGATATAAATTCTTTATTGATGCCAAAAATTTCTGGAATCTCGCCGCTTTTTGATTATGGTGCAACAAATAAAAATAATAGTTTTGTGAAAGAAATTAATTTTTCTGACGATCAAAACTTTTACGCAAGGATAGGGAAATCTGGGTTTCTTGAGACCAAAGGATCAACGATTGACAGAATTCTGAAGAACGACTTCCTAGGTGAAAAAGACTTACATATTTGGGATTATCAAGTCTTTTGGAATCATCTTAGAAAGGATGTTGAAAAAAAAGTTAATAAACTTTAAGAGAAAGCATGAAGATAAATAACATACAAAAATTTTCTTTTGGATTAGGTGGTGGCGTCAATGCAATTAAAACTGATTTTTTTGTTTGGTACCTGGGTGCTTACTATTTAACAGTATTAGGTTTAAATCCTCTTTTAACAGGCCTAGCTTTGTTAATAGCTTTAGTTATAGATGCAATTAGTGATCCCATAATAGGCACTGTATCAGACAGAATCAGATCTAAATTTGGAAGAAGACATCTATTAATGATTCTTTCACTCTTCCCAATTTCTCTAAGTTATTTAATGCTTTTTTTGCCTGATCCTGATTGGGCAGAAAACCAATTATTTTTATTTCTATGGCTATTAGTTTTTGCCGTTCTTACCAGATTTTCAGTTACATTATTCGATATACCGCACAGAGCTCTGGCTGCTGAAATACCAGAATCATATGAAGATAAGGCAAGTATTATGTCACTTCGTGAGGGGTTTCAGTCACTTATTGCCCTATCACATTCATTCATTATTTTGCCATTTATTAATCTTGATGGTAACGAACAGTGGTTTAATGTAGGCATAATTGGATCAATTATTATGTTTGTATTGGGGGTAATATCCATTATTGGAACAATGACTTTAATACCAGACCTATATAAATGGCCAAAAACAGAAGAAAACGACAATCCTTTCAAAGAAATTCAAAAACAAATAAGTTTTGTTTACAAAAATAAAACTATAATTTTATTTCTTTTAGGCTCTATAACAATTCAGCTTGCATGGGGCTTAGCCAATAGTCTTACTTTCTTAACTCAAACTCAATTCTGGGGTTTGACTACTCTTCAAATTCAGGAATTTATTAAAATTTATTTTTTTTCCACAATTATGAGCTGGTTTTTAGTGCCAAGATTAGTGAGAAATTTTGAAAAGAGAACAATCTTATTATTTAGTCTCGTTGTAATAGGTTTTTTTCAAGCAACTCCATTCATTTTGTATAAAGTTGGTGTGGTGCCCGAATTTGGCAGCAACTCACTGGTATACTTTCTATCCTTTTTTATTTTCATAACTGGAACATTTTCAATAATGAGTCTTATGACAAGAGAATCTATGGTCCCTGATATGATTGATCAAGTTCAACAAGAATCAAATCTTAGACAAGATGGGATGATAAGCTCATTAACTTCTTTTTGTGCAAAGTGTATGACAGGGTTAGGTCAATTTTTCTCGATGTTTGTTTTATGGTTGATCTCATTTCCGCAAGGATCAATTGATGCGACATTTACACAGAGAGAAATGTTGGCGTTATTTCAAGGACCTATGATAATGCTTTTATTTCTTATTCCAATAGTGATATTTTCAGGCTATAAGATAGATAGAAAAAAACATAGAGAAATACTCCAAAGAATCAAAAATTGATAGAAGAATCTTATTTTGAGGTGAAAGAGTATATAATTTAAGGTCAAAAAAAAGATATATGGAACTTAAAGACGCAATAGCAAAAAGATATTCTGTTAGAAGCTACTTAGATAAAAAAGTAGACAAGGAATTAGTCAAAGAAATTCTTGAGGTATCTAAAAGAGCCCCATCTGGAGTGAATTCTCAGCCATGGAAAATATACGTTGTTATGGGAGACGCAAGAGATAAACTGGTTAAGGAGGCATGTGAAAAATTCGATGAAGGAGACCTGGAGAAAGAAGAATATCAAGTCTATCCAACTGAAAGACCTGATTGGTACAAGGCAAGACAAAGAGCATCTGGATTTGCATTATATGGAGCTGTTGGTATTGGCAGAGAAGATGCAGACAAACGTATCGTTCAGGCAAGAAAGAATTATGAGCTTTTTGGAGCTCCAGTTGGAGTTTTTGTCACCGTTCATAAATCAGTAGGCCCGAATGGTTGGGGCCACGTTGGCCACCTTATTCAAAATATATGTCTAGCATCAGTTGATGCGGGTCTTGCGACATGTCTTCAGGAAGCATGGGCTGGCTTTCCAAATCTAGTAAAGAGACATGTTGGCTATAGCGATGAGGAGATATTGTGGTGTGGTATTGCACTGGGCTATGAGGATTCAAATCATCCTGTAAATAATTTTAGAACTGAGAGAGAAGAATTTGAAAGTTACGCTAAAATTCTTGAGTAATGAAAGAATTTTCTCATCCCAGCAAACACGGAAATTTAAGAGGAGTAATCTGGGATAAAGTAAAAAATCCTGTAGCAACTGTTCAGATTTTCCATGGTCTGGTTGAGTATCATGCTCGTTATGATGAAACCGCAAAATTTCTAAACAAAAATCGATTTATAGTTTATTGTAACGACCATCTTGGACATGGTCTTAATGTCAGTCATGGTGGTTTAAAAGGTTTCTTTAAAGAGGAAAATGGGTACGAAGCAGTTGTTGATCAATTGGGTGAATTGAATGCAATTATTCGAAAAGAAAACCCTACCATCAAGCATTTTGCTCTTAGTCATAGTTTGGGAACTTGTGTTCTATTATCGTTATTGAAAAGAAATATTTTTTTTGATGGTGTGGTAATGAGTGCTGCATTTAGTGTGAATAGATTTATGCTGTCTTTAAATAAATTGTTGTTAATGCCTGAGTATTTTATTAAAGGTAAAATGGGTATAAGTGATGAAATGGAAAAGTTGACTACTCAGAAACATAATTCATTTTTCGAGCCAATCAGAACATCGCATGATTACTTGTCTAGTGATAAAGAAAAAGTAGATGAATATGTTGCTGATGAATTATGTGGATATCCTAATACAACACAATTATGGTTGGATCTTGCAGATGGATTTCATAATCTGTGGAATAAAACAACTTTTAGTGATTTTGATGAAAAAATTCCATTTCTCCATATAAGTGGAGATCAAGATAAAGTTAATAATGATGGAGCACAAGCTGAAAACATACACAACTTACTTATTGAATCAGGATTTAAATCAGAATTAAAAAAATTCAAAGGCATGAGGCACGAACCATTTCAGGAAAAGAAAAGACAAAAAGTTTTTGAAAGTGTACTAGATTTTTATCTATCCAATATTTAAGAACGCCTTCTCGCTGGCTGAACATACGATTGAAGAATTAGAATCCTTTCTGTAATAATCTCCCGAATTTTAAAATTATTTCTAGCAATTCTTCTAGCTTCCTGTAAATCTCTTAAAGCTTCTTCATATCGCCCTGAGTAAAAAAGAAACTCACTATTTGTTAAGTGGTATCCCAACATGTTGTTACTATTTTTCTGAACCTGACTTAGGTCTTTTAGTAAATTTATATCTACTGGTCTGTAAAACTTAATGTCTTCTAAAAGTTGTTCAGCAGCAACGTAATCTTCCTCCAATATGTGGGCATTTGCCAAGTTGTAGCTCAAAGGATAGTTGCCGAGTGATACTGCTAATAGCTTATTTGTGTAATCTTTGCTTTTCCTAATATTTCCAGATTCTGTATAAACTTCTGCAATACTTGTTTTGATAATTAGATTATCTGGATGTTTCTCTTCAAGATTTTTCAATAATTCTATGGACCTTGTGAAGTTTAGTTTTCTCTTCTCGAGCAAGGCTTTTAGGTATATGTCCTCATCCTCTTCACCAATTTCTTTTTCCATAGCTCTTATAGAAAGGTTATCTGTCATCAAAAATTCAACTCTTTTTTTGATTAAACGGAAGTTAAAACTGTCAACTGTTCCTGGGGACGGATATTCACGTGCTCTTTCTCTAGATTCAGTGATTCTTCTTGTTGTAATAGGGTGGGTAAGGAGAAATTCAGGAATGTTATCACCAGATAATCTTCTTACTTCTTGCATGTTTTTAAACATTTCTGACATTTGAATAGTATCGTATCCCGCTTTTTGTAAGGTTACATAACCTTCACGATCTGCTTCAGTCTCATAGAGCCTTGAAAATCTTAGCTGTTGAGCTACAAGTAATCCTTGTCCTCCAATTACTGCAGCAGGACTATTTGTTGCTACAGCCACAACGATTGAAGCTAAAACAGTTGCAAGGCTTTGGTTGCTTCTGTCGCTGCCTTCAAGGATTTGTCGAGCAAAATGTCTTTGGCTCAAGTGTGCTAGTTCGTGAGCAATAACAGATGCAAATTGGGCCTCATTATCAGAGTACTTAAAAAGCCCTGCATTAACGCCTATTATTCCACCAGGTGCCGCAAAAGCGTTTAAAGTGTTATCTTCAATTATCAACAACTCAAATGCTTTTTTATTGACCTTGCTTTGTTCTCCAATTTTATAAACAAATAATTCTGTCCATTCTTGAACAATAGGATCATAAAGAATAGCGGTCTCTCTCTTTAGGTCTCTTAAAAATTGTCTACCTAAGGCTTCTTCTTCTGTTTGTGAGACTGCTCCACTTAACCTGTCGCCTATCAAAGGCAACTCAATACTGCTTTCCTGTCCATGAGCGTACGTAGCCACCAAACTTATCAGCAATGTAAGGATAGTTTTTTTAATCATTAGTTTTAACTATAATTATTTGATAAGTATTTTATAAGAAGATTCAATAAAAAATGAAATTAAATAATTTAATAAAAAACCAACAATTTATGTTCATGGCCGTGGTTTTATTAGGAGGTTTCTTTTCGTTATGGGTTGTTGGAGATCTTTCCACCCCAATCTTAACAAGCATTGTCTTAGCTTTATTGTTCAGACCTATGCAAGTCTATTTTACAAAAATAGGCGTTCCAGAAAAATTAAGTGTTTTCATTACTTTTTTTACGGCTGTTTCATTAGCTACTTTATTCCTTCTAATTTTTATACCTTTATTTATTAATGAGGCAGATAGATACCTTAGCGAACTACCTAGTTTAGCGATTATTGCAGAACCAATTGCAGATTTATTGGGTGAAATAAATGCTCCCAACGAGTCTATTGAAGGCGCACAAAGTTTTTTGAGTGAAATTACTGGCTTCGCAAGTGACGCAGTTTCATTTGGCATTTCTCGCTTACAAGATACGGCAAATCTATTTTTAAGCATAATTTTAGTGCCAATTTTTTTATTTTTTTGGTTATGGGATACAGATACTTTATCTTCTGGTTTTTCAAAATTAGTCCCAAAGAGAAGAAAATTCTTAGTCAGAGTTTGGAATGAAACAAATACAAATTTTCAAAATTATTTCAAAGCTAAATTTATTGAAGTTTTTGTTGTTGCAGTTACTGGAAGTCTTATGTTTTTGGCATTAGGCTTAAATAGTCCTGTTCTATTAGGAGTTTCTTTTGGGCTAAGCCAACTTATACCTTTTTTTGGCCCTGTATTTATGACATTCCCAGTACTAATAGTGAGTCTTGCTCAATTTGGTCTTGATCCTTATGTGATTGTGATATTGCTATTTTATGCGTTGTTACAAAATATTGATGGCAACATATTTTTACCATTTCTAATGTCAGGGGTTGTTAAATTACCGGCTGTAGTTGTTTTGCTTTCTGTATTTCTTTTTGGTGCTATTTTTGGAATATGGGGCGTCTTCTTTGCCGTACCGATTGCAAGCTTTATTAAATCACTTCTGGATAACTGGAAGTATGTTGATTCTTAAAGTTCACAAATAAAATTGTAAACTTCCTCAACATGTCCAGGAACCCTCACACCACGCCATTCCTTAATTAGTTTTCCGTCTGGATCAACAATAAATGTGCTCCTTTCAATACCCATATATTTTTTACCATACATAGATTTTTCTTTCATAACACCATATGCATTGCACATTGTCTCGTTAGGATCAGATATTAATGGAAAATTGAGCGATTCTTTTTCAATAAAGCTTAAATGTGACTTGATTGAATCTCTTGAAACTCCAATAATTTTGCAATTTTTATCTGCAAATTTTTTCTTATAATCTCTGAAGTCTTGACTTTCTAGGGTACATCCGGATGTTTTGTCTTTAGGATAGAAATAGATAACTAAGAAACTACCTTTATAATCGTCAAGACCAATATGATTGTTTTCATCAATCAGGCCTAAAAAATTTGGGGCTTTTGATTTATCATTCATGTTTAGATTATAGGAAAGAAAAAATTTGAAAGGAAGTATAGTAGCGATTGTGACGCCCATGTTAAAAAATGGCAATATTGATTTTGTTGCATTTGAAAAACTATTAGGTTTTCATGCAGATGCAAGCACAGACGGAATAGTATTAGTTGGAACAACAGGAGAGTCAGCAACTTTAAATAAAGACGAAAGAGCAGAAATCTTTGCATTTGCTAATTCAGAAACTGATATCCCTTTGATGGCAGGCGTAGGTAGCTCTGCAACAGCTGATGCAATCGAATTGATTGAGTGTGCACTTGAAAATAATATTGACGAATGCTTGGCAGTAACTCCTTACTACAATAAACCATCTCAAATTGGATTGGAGCTACATTACAAAGAACTTTCAAAAGTAGGTGCAAACATAACTCTATACAACGTACCAGGTAGAACTGGTGTTGATCTGCTGCCTGTTACTATAGAAAATTTATTAGAAATTGAGAAAATTACAGGAATTAAAGAGGCAGTTGATAATAAGCAAAGATTTTTGGCATTAGAAAAATTAAAAGATAAAAGACATGACTTTAAATTATATTCTGGAGACGATCCTAGTTTTGTTAAGTTTATGAAATTCAAAGGAGACGGTATAATTTCAGTAGCAGCAAACATAATGCCTAAGCAAATAAAAGAGCTTTCAGATATTTGTTTAGCTGGTGATTTTAGTAAAGCCGAAAAAATTATTAAGAATTATCAAGAAATTTTTAAACTTTTATTTATTGAAGCTAGTCCAAGTCCATGTAAATACTTACTTGAAAAAATGTCTTTACTAGAGAATAATCTAAGGTTACCGTT
>MDTG01329534.1_pt1 | contig 10796 bp, 5 predicted proteins | sample 811421 | NCBI WGS metagenome assembly MDTG01 (sample SAMN05326645, study PRJNA326480) | marine metagenome | isolation source: seawater | place: Pacific Ocean: South East | collected 2011 | reverse complement strand
GGTGCGGATAGCGGGAGTCGAACCCACGACATAAGGTTGGAAACCTCAGATGATAACCACTTCACCATATCCGCGATATTGGTTGCGAGTAGTATTTCCTCTTTGAGTCAATCGGTTGCAATATCACTCAAATCCCGGTGGCGGCGGAGGTATTGGACGATTTAATCCAAATTCAGCACGACGATTTTCCGAACTAGTATTCTTATTTGTTAATCTGGCTTTAAGGACATTTTCAGCATGTTCACGACGTTCTTTGTTGCGACGGATAGTGTTAGCTTTTCCTCTCATGTATAGTGTCCCCATCAATGCAAACAACACCAATCCTGCAAGTGCTGCTTGGATTACTGGTTGCTTTAGCAATTTGTTGATAGTATCTGTTTGATCATCAATTATATTGGCCTTTAATCTTGAATCCTGAGCATCAAGTGCAACAGTAACTGAATCCATAGCAAAATCTGAACCAGGCTCTTTGGCAACTAAAATAAGTTGGTATAATCCTGCTTCCAATACTTCACCGGAGAATACAATAGTTTGGGTACCTCCAGTATCTGGAGAGAATATCAGCAATTGAACAGTGGTGTCTGCTGCAATTCCATTCATGGCTTGCCATTCAAGTCTAACACCTGCATTAGCCATTTCTGTATTGACCGTACATGTGAAAGAGAACCAATCCCCACCTGCTAAGTCTAATTCAATAGTTGATTCACTACAACTTAGGGTCGCTTCACCAGCATTCCTCATTGGATCATCAGGCCAATGATCTAATTTGTACGAACCAGCAGTTTGATTGTCTCCCCAACCGTCTCCATCAGAATCTATCCATTGGGAATCTTCTCCTGGGAATGCATCCTCAATATTTGCCCATCCATCGCCATCATCATCAGGACAGCCATGCTTAGTGCCTTGATTAGAGGTTCCACTTTCTAACGGACAACTATCTCCCATAGTGCCGGCTTCATTATCACCATAGGTATCTTGGTCACTATCAAACCATTGAGTATCATCCCCTAGCCACAAGTCATTAGCATCGCTAGCACCATCAGAATCCTCATCAGGACAACCAAATCTATCAATTGTTGAAGTCCCTACAATAGCAGGACAAGCATCTGGATTAGTGCCGTTTGGATTGTCTCCATATCCATCACTGTCGGTATCATTCCATTGAGAAGGATCATCTGGGAAAGCATCATCAGTTTGTGCAGTACCGTCATTATCTTCATCAGGACAACCAAATAGACCAATGTTAGAATATCCTTCTTCAGCCGGACAATCATCTGCTTCGAAGCCAGTTGCATTATCGCCAAATCCATCACCATCTGCATCAGCCCATTGACTTGGCTCTATTGGGAAAGCATCTGCACCATCACTAACATTCCATCCAACAGTACCATTTGTTGGTGGAGTGACATCAGAATAACCATCCCCATCAGTATCAGGACAACCGGTTCTATCCTGAGTCGAATTACCTGCAACTGAAATACAATTGTCTTCTAAGTCATCAAAACCGTCACCATCTGAATCTTGACTTCTTGTAGGGTCATCTGGGAAGGCATCATTCAAGTTAGAGATTCCATCACCATCGTCATCTAAACATCCAAAACGATCGACGGTTGATGTTCCTGCTTCTCCAGGACATGAATCCGCTTCTATTCCGGTCGCATTATCGCCGTAGCCATCACCATCTTGATCTAACCACTGCGATGGAGTCGATGGTAATTCATCAATCACATTGTCCCATCCATCACCGTCATCATCTGGGCAACCCAAACGGTTACCTTGAGTAGAATTACCTGCTTGACTCGGACAAGCGTCAGGATTTAATCCAGCTAAATTATCTCCATATCCATCACTATCAGAATCGGCCCATTGAGTTGGTTCATCTGGTTGTGCATCCTCTGAATCGGCCCATCCATCACTATCTGTGTCAGGGCATCCCAATGTGTTGTTTCGCCAAGAATCTCCCCAAACTAGAGGGCAGTCGTCAGCATTATTGCCAGCAAGTTCGTCTCCATAACCATCACTATCAGAATCAGCCCATTGAGTTGCATCATTAGGGAATACATCAGCACCATCACTATGTGTCCATGTTCCATCACTATCTGAGTAACCATCACCATCGGTATCAGGACATCCCATACGGTCATGAATCGAATAACCCTCTAGGCTTGGACAAGCATCGTCAACTGCATCATCTACTCCATCACCATCAGCATCTGCCCATCGAGTAGCGTCACTAGGAAATGCATCAGCGCCATCAGCAGCAGTCCAAACTCCATCAGGGTCGGACCATCCATCTCCATCGGTATCAAGGCAACCTAGTCTATCATTAGTTGATTCTCCATAAACTCCAGGACAATCATCACCATTTGTTCCAAGTGGATTATCACCATAACCATCGCCATCATCATCAACCCATTGGGTAGCATCACTTGGCCAAGCATCAGCGCCATCAGTGGCAGTCCATACGCCATCAGGGTCGGACCATCCATCTCCATCGGTATCAGGACAACCAAGCCTATCTTGGCTTGAGAAGCCTTGAACACCTACACAAGCATCGGGGTTATTACCCCCTGGGTCATCGCCATATCCATCATTGTCAGCATCTTCCCATTGAGTATCATCAGATGGGAATGAGTCATCAGTATCAGCGTAACCATCTCCATCGCCATCTGGACATCCCAAATTACCTAACTGATTTGAGGTTCCAAAATTGCTTGGACATGAATCCGGATTTACTCCTCCAGAGTTGTCACCATAACCATCACCATCTTGGTCAGCCCATTGAGTTGGCTCAGCAATGAATACATCAGCGCCATTAGAAGTAGTCCAAACTCCATCAGGGTCAGACCATCCATCTCCATCTGTATCGGTACACCCATATCTGTCTTCAAATGAATCGCCAGTGATCCCTACACAAGCATCTCCAAATGTTCCAGATGAGTTGTCACCAAAAGTATCTGCATCACCATCCACCCATTGCGTAGCATTCCCAATGAATGCATCAGCGCCATCGGCAACTGTCCAGGCTCCATCTGGGTCGGAATATCCATCACCATCATCATCAGGACAGCCAGAACGGTCTTGATTGGAAGTTCCTACAACAGCTGGACAAGAATCAGCCCCGCTTGAAATAGGCCATCCTCCATCAGGGTCTGAATAACCATCGCCGTCTCCATCGCCACAACCAAATCTGTCATGTGTTGATGTACCCGGTGATACCGTGCATGCATCAGGTTCGAATCCAGCAGGGTTATTTCCGTAACCATCCCCATCTTGGTCATACCATTGAGTAGGCTCATTGATGAATGCATCAGCGCCATCAGAAGTAGTCCAAACTCCATCAGGGTCTGAATAGCCATCACCGTCAGTATCAGGGCAACCGGTTCGGTCAATTGTCGAGGTTCCTGCATCAAATTCACAATCATCAAGACTATCTTCAATACCATCTAAATCAGCGTCTAATGTTAGATTGACTAGAGGGACCTCATGATTGATTGCTAATGAAAAGAATTGAGGCCCAGATGGAACATTTGTGCCAACAACATGAACTTCCCAAGTACCTGCAGCAGGAGCTGAGAAATTCATTATTCTCAAGTTATTGAGGTCATCATTCAAATCATGAACAGTTCCAGAAGGATCGGTAACAGACAAATCGAGATCATTTACCAAGTATGGTGTCGCTCCTGGAGTGCCCGCAGGGTCTGCATAAGCCAATGCCAATTGAAGGTCATGAGCGCCCATAGGGAGATTGAAACTCCAGCCACGGTCATCGGTTGTTGATAGCGATTCATTATGAACAAAACTTGTTTGTACAGCACTGTACATATTCATCCGACCATTTCCTTCGTGCATGTTTGGAATCGCTTCACCAGCACCATTAGTTGGGCTGCCATATTGACCAGCCATGTCATGAGTCGATGCTCCAAGAATCGCTTTTACCAAATATGATGTTGGGTCTGATATGCCTTCATTCTCTATCAAATGTTCAAGCAGTAAAGCGGTAGCTCCAGCGGCAATAGGTGTGGCCATACTGGTTCCTCCCATGTAGCAGTACTCTGTTTCAGCACTATCTGAACTCCAGCCACATGATGTAGCAGCAGGCCCAGTTTCACGTGATTTAGTAGAATAGATATGAGTCCCTGGTGCAACAAAGTCAGGTTTTGTTCTTCCATCTTCAGTAGGTCCTCGGCCAGAAAAATCAGCCATCCCATCTGCATTATCGGCACTAGTACTTCTTGAGGGTCGGTAATTTTCGGATGCACCTATGGAAATTGAATTCTTTGCAGTTGCTTCGAATAGCAAAGAGTTATGGTCAATTTCTCCATCACCATCTAAATCATCAGCATCATTGCCATTGGCGTACATTATTACCAATTGGCTATGTGTTGTAGCACCCATGTCAATTTGCATAGCACCAGTAGAGTATAATCCGTAATCATTACATGGAGACCATTTACTTGGTCTGACACAACTCCCCCAAGAATTAGTATGGATACGACTACCATTTTCTACTGCGACATCGAAGAAATCTTGGAAGTCATTTGGAATCCCACAACCAAAGCATCCATCTTGTTCCCATGCATGAAATAGCAACTCTGCTTCAGGAGCAATTCCCATCACTGATCCGCCACTGGAGGTACCGTCTCCAAGTACTGAGCCAGCAACATGAGTACCATGCCCATTGTCATCATCAGCTCCATCATCACATGGTCCGGGGTCCGAAGGAGTGTTCCAAGTACAGGAATGATATGGTTTTGGCCATGAATAAATACCGTGGATATGATCCGCAAAATCAGGGTGCATTGTCCCATCATTTACTCCACTATCAAGCCCAGAATCTCCTACAGTGACGATAATTCCGCTACCATCTAGTCCGGACCATGATCCATCTAATCCAGCCATCTTGGCATTATCTCTAATGTCATCTGAGTTGATTATCGTATTTGCTACAGAATTAAAGGCAAATGCTTCCGGCTTTTCTTCTAACCATTCAATTTCATCTTGTAGCGCAAGCCATTTCACGCCAGAGATGCCTGTACTTACAGTTGCGAATCTGCTACCGTATGAAAAAATTTGAATATCTTCTCTTTGTTGTATCCCCTCCGGTAATTCATAACCTGACAATACAACATCAATAGTTAGAATTTCATTATTAAGTAATGATTCTGCTAAACTATGGCGTATTTTATCAACAGAATCTAATTTTGTAATTCCTTGTACTGACAAATCATTCAGCTGAGTAATATCTACGTTGTTAAGTTGGCAATTAAAGCCATTTGGGGGCATGAATGAATCGCAAGAAATACCATTATCAGATAATTCATATTTCCATTCAGTTGGAACTGGGAATTCATGAGTGATAATGAATCTACCGTCAAGGGTATCTAAACCAGTCCATTGCGCGAAATTTTCTATTGGTATAATCGATGCAGAACGATACAAGAGAGTTATTTCCCCTGCGGCAAACTCATCTCCAAACCAGCCATTGATTAATTCTTCACTGGGTATAATTCCAACATCATTTAGTCCTTCAAGTTGCTCGGTTTGTTCTACAATTATAGAAGGGATTTCAGTCTCTTCAGCAATTGCCATTGGGGCGACTATTTGCAATAAGAAAAACAGACAAATCATTACAGATTTGAGTGAGGATACACGGCTCATGAATCTACACTGTACCCGGCCCCTCATGAATGATTTGCTTATTTCTTGTTACATATTAACTACGAGAGTTCAAAAACTTCGTTGCAGGGGCATAGGTATGGTACGAGGTGATGAAGGCTCCAATAAGGTAGATATGATGTCACCATCGTCAGTTAATGAAAAGACACAAGTTGTTGGTAGGCAAATTTGGCGTGTTGTTCCTTATGCTAAAAGATATCCAGGTAGAGTGTTCTCAGGAATTTTTTCTAATGCTTTAGCGAGAGTTTTTGACCTAATGCCGTTTGTTGCTATCGGTTATTCAATTGATTATTTCACCAACAAAACAATGAGTGGTCCGCAATTCTTGCAAGATTTTGTAATAGCATTGCCTGGAGGAATTGAAGTTGGTTACGGTTTCTTGATTTTTCTAGGTTTCTTTTGTCTAGCATTTTTCCAAGGTATCTCCGAGTATTCTTGGCAGACACTTGGCTACAAGATTCAGCATGATTTACGAATGGACGCAACAAAGTCAATCATTGCAATGGAAGCCTCGTATTACGATATGCGGCAAACCGGACAAATTATGTCAGTATTATCAAGCGATGTCAATCAATTAGAAGATGTGGTGGCAGATTCCTCAACATCAATAATTAGAATTATTGTCACTTTCATGACAGCATTCGTAATTTTGGTTTTGATGTCTTGGAAATTAGCAGCAGTTCTTTTCGGTCCACTAATTCTTATTGTTCCATTAGTATATTGGTTTTCAACAAGGGTTCAACGTAAATATCGTAAACAAAGGGAATCCACGGGCGACATTACTGCGGTATTAGAGAATTTGATTTCAGGTATCTCCGTAGTTCAAGCCTATAATGCTCAAGAGTGGGAATCCAATCGAGTAAATCGAGAATCAGCAGCGTATCGTGACCAAGCAATTGGTGCGAGTCAAGATCGCAATCGGTTTGTGCCTATGATTTACGCAATCGCAGGTATTGCCTTTGGACTACTTGTCTCAGTTGGTGGCTCATTGGCTGGAAGCGGAGAGATAAGTACAGGTCAGTTAGTTACATTCTTGTTGATTAGTACCAGGATGACGATGCCACTATTCATCTTCGGGATATTAATTAACCAACTGCAAAGAGGAGAAGCCGCAGCAAGAAGAGTCTTTGCAGTAGTGGATTTGGAGCCGCAAATTTTTGATAACGATGATGCAATTGTACTTGAACAAGAGATTGAAGTAGTTGAATTCAAAGATGTTTATTTCACATATCCCAATACGAGTATTCCGGTTTTGAGTGGCATCTCATTCAAGGCAGAAGGAGGTGAATTCTTGGGTATAATGGGTCATACTGGAGCTGGTAAAACAACCATTTTGAAATTACTGATGCGTTATTACACGCCTGATAGCGGTGATGTATTGATTAATGGAAGGTCAATTGATGATTATACTCTGGATTCTGTTAGAGACAAGATTGGTCTTGTTAGTCAAGAACCATTCTTGTTCTATGGCTCGATTAAAGACAATGTCATTTACAACCAAACAGCTAACGACGACGAACTTCAAATCGCTTTAGAACTTGCAGGCGCAGCGGAGTTCATTCAAGAGTTAGAAGAAGGTTTAGAGACCATGGTTGGTGACCGTGGAGCAATGTTGTCCGGTGGGCAAAGAGCAAGAGTATCTCTGGCCAGGGCCTTGTTAAAACAGCCTTCACTGTTGATTTTGGATGAAGCATCAAGCGCGTTGGATGCGGAGACAGAACGAAGAATTCAAGAGAATCTAATCGCCAGTGGAAAAGATAGAGCCACTATTGCAGTTGCACACCGATTAAGCACGATCAGAAACGCTGATGAAATTTTGTCAATGGTTGATGGAGCAGTTGTCGAGCGAGGCAAACACGATGATTTAGTCGCAGCTGGTGGAGTTTATGCCAGCCAATGGACCATTCAAACTGGTGACATGGCAGATTTGTAACTAAACTCGTTTTAGTATTGGACGTAATACTGCAGTCTTTTCCTTTTTTGATTCTTGTTTAAGGAACCTTTTGTTGCCAAGAATAATTATTGTCGACAATAGAATAAACAGCGGGATCCCTAATACAAGAGACCATACGGCAAGGCTAAGATTACCGACGAAGATCTCTTCTAACATTTCAGCAATTATGATGATTGAAACGAAGATTAACACTCTCACTATACCGAGGAAAGTGCGAATAATCATCCAGATTTGCTCTGTATCATTAGCTTCATCAGGCTTATCTAAAGCAGACAGTCTTTCAATGAAGGAAAGTCCACTCATGATGACTCGGCTACTTTCATCTAACTAAGCAGTTACGGCTGATTAAGCATCAAAAATGCTGTTTTTGATTGTCTTCACACAGTACGGGTTCGGTCATCAATTTGATGTCCAACACCAGCTTTACCGCCGGTTTTACGGATCTCACGCCAGGCTTTGATTACACCTTGACCGTAAGCCCACTGAGCAAGTAATACGAACAGAGGGGCCAAGAAAACAGTACCAATATTTCGATGTGGTGAAGTTCCAATTGCTGCGCCAAGCCAACATAATGCAATGTAGAACAATATTAGTCCACCTATGCCATGGAATGCGATACGCGGTATTGTCCATTTACCAGACAGGGTTAGCCAATATTCATCAGCAGCACCACCAGATGACATTCCGTAAATTACTGCAATTATTGAGAAAATGACTAGCGGAGGGAAGAACCCAATAGCAGTATGAGACCAACGTGAGATTTCTGGCCATCTTTTGTTTGCGACCATCCTAGTATAGCCATAATTACGCATTTGTTTCATATACGGTTTGAATGGCACTCTTCTGCGATGTGGCATAACATTGGAAGGGTCGATGAATAATTTGTGCCCTTTACGTTGAATCTTGGCATCAAGAACAACATCTTCTGCACCAATACAACCTTCTTCGAAGAAATTTACTTCCCTAAGGTTGGCCATTCTATGAGCGCAATTAACTCCAGGATTATGACTTATTGGGACTAATTCACCTTTTGGTTGAGCGCCATATCTCGTTCCTGCAGTCATAAATTTGGTACAGAATGCAACATCTGCGCACTTAGCTCCAAACGAATCTGAATCAGGTGCAAAGTTAGGTCCACCAACCGCTCCGACTTCAGGGTCCTTGAACCAGCGAATCAGTTTCCCTACCCAATCAAGCGGCGGAATTGTATCATCATCAGTAAATAATACCAAGTCATGATCCATCTGTTTCAATGCGAAATTACAGGCATCGGCACGGTTATTCGAGGAATCATCAAGCCATGTTGCGCCAAACTTCTCACAAACATCCTTGGTGTGATCTTTCGATTTTGAATCAGCAATGACGATTTCAAAATGTGGATATGTCTGCTTTGATAATCTCTCTAAGACTATTTCCAATTCGTCTGCATTGTTGATAGTTGGAATCAGTACTGCAGCCTTGTATGGCTTGCCATCATCCTTCAACAAAGGCTCAACGCTTGCGCCCATGGATGCTCCAAAAAACCCTTAGTTAAGAATTCAAGGGCTATTTGGTCTATCACTCAGTATCAATTGTTATGGCGCCTATATCAGTTCCATCTATCAAATCTGTAATAGTGAGATAAATTGTACACACACTTGTGCAATCAGTATCGATTACAATGCTATCGCCAACATACCAGTCTTCTATATAATGGGAATAGCAAGGTTCTCCAAAGCCCTCGTCACAATTAGATAATGTTTGACTAGCTGCGCCATCTACGCTGACTGTGAACATTAAGTTGTTTAATGAAAGATCTGTTCCTGAAGTATAGGTTACAATTACAGAACCGTCGCCGCTACCAGAATCATCAATGCCGCTAAATTCGTAATAACTCATATCTTCGTCGTCGTCACAAGAATCAAATCCTAAGAAATGCATGAATTCAGCAGTAGATGCACCATGCTCATCAACAGCAATAAATGCCACATCAATGAAGTCACATGTATCACTCGATAATAGGTTAAATGTATCTTTTACTGTTGAATTATCTACTCCGATTAAAGTGGTGCCCTGATTTGGTGTGATAGGAATATCAATAATTCCATCAAAATCAGTATCGATTCCTTTGGTCATAGCATCTCCATCTGGGTCTACGGATACGAATTCAAAATACAATACACAGTCACCCACTTCAATCAGATTTGCTAAGTGTACGACCTCTCCTTCATCTAAATCCTCTGCCATAGATGCTCTTTGCTCCTCCAATGTATATCCGATGTGATCTCCGTCATCATTTACCATCATAGATTCATCGACACAAACAAATACTCCTGAAATATGCCAATCATTTTGGAAAAGAGTGGTCTCATCCCAATCATCCTCAGAAAATTCAAAATTCTTTACACTTATTTTAGGTGGTGAATTACTGGCCAGAATCATCGCATCAGCAATGTCTTGGGCAGTAAGTGTAGCAGTTACAGTTGTGGTGTCGTCCGGATTTTGGGCTTCAACAGAATCCTCCTCGTCATCACTCAACATACCGAAGCAACCGGTTAAAATCAATAGCAGGCTCAATATAATTACGTTCAATCCTTTAAGATAGTCCATGAATAATACTGAGATTGAGGATTTATAGTCTTTTTATTTTTTAAAACCGGAAACAGTAGGTTCAATTATTTTCATAGAGTTACGAAGTCGACTTAATGCTTCTTTTGAAATATTTTGCAATGGTAAGTTCATAAGCCGTCGAAAGTGCATGTGAGATTAGAGAGGGGTGCTATCTCATGTTGAACGTCACAGCCCGATTAGACCTGATGAGCAAAATTTTGGATACGTTGAAAGCCGTTGTTGAAGACGCTAAGTTTGATTTTAAAGAAAACAGTCTTCACATTCGTGTAGTCGACCATTCCCATGTTGCAATGATTCAGATGGATATTGATTCTGCAGCATTTGATACATGGGAGTTAGATGAGACATCGATTGCTTTCGAGATTGATGTAGTTAGAAACTTAGTCAGTCTAGGTACTCCGGAAGAAATGTTGAATCTAAAAGCAGATGAAGGAACTGGAATGCTAAATGCTAAGTTGGGCAATGTTGAAGGTGAATTGAGAACTATTGACCCATCAACAATTACTGTCCCTGCACTACCACCTCTTGACCCAAAATGCAAAGTTCATTTGAG
>MDTG01280639.1_pt1 | contig 10796 bp, 9 predicted proteins | sample 811421 | NCBI WGS metagenome assembly MDTG01 (sample SAMN05326645, study PRJNA326480) | marine metagenome | isolation source: seawater | place: Pacific Ocean: South East | collected 2011 | reverse complement strand
GAGCCGCAGATCACGCTCGGAGACGATGTCGTCTCGATCACGATCGACCGCAACGGACGCATCCAGGTGCTCCGCCCCGGGCAGACCCAGCTCGAGGAGGCGGGCCAGATCCAGGTCGCCAACTTCATCAACCCCGCGGGCCTCCGCCAGGTGGGCGAGAACCTCTTCGTGGAGTCCGCCGCATCCGGACCGGTCATCCTGGGAGAGCCCGGCACCCAGGCCTTCGGATCCATCCAGCAAGGGGTGCTCGAAGCGAGCAGCGTCGACCCGACGCGTGAACTGATCGAACTGATCCGCACCCAGCGCTCGTTCGAGCTCAACAGCCAGACCATCCGCGCCGCGGACGAGGCGCTCCAGACCATCGGGCAGCTCCGCCGGTAATCGCTGACCAGCAAGGACCCTGATCCATGACGATGCGCTCACGACTCGCCCTGCTCGGCACGCTGCTGTTGGCGACCACGGGTGCGCGCGCCGACACGATCACGCTCAAGCGGAGCGTGCGCGTCGATCGGAACACCCCGGTCACGCTCGCGGACATCGCCGATCTCGATGGCGCGCACGCCGAACGCCTCGCCGAGACCCCCATCGCCCCCGAACCCGACGCGTTGCCCCGCGAGAACCCCGGGAGCCCCACCGCTCCGCGCTGGAGCGTCTCCCTCGCGTCGGTGCGGGACGCGATCGATGCGCAGCCCGGCGTGAACTGGGCCTTCCTCACCCTGCGCGGCGGAGACATCACGCTCATCGGGCCCGCGACGCGCCCGCTTCCCGCTGTCGGCGGCGGCGGAGACTCCCCGACCCCGGAACACCCCGAACCGGGGCAGGCGATCACGCGGTTCGAAGCGGGAACCATCGGACGCCTCGCGCGGGGCGTCGTGCGCACGATCCTACGCGTCGAGGACGACGACCTCCGCATCGTCTGGCCGTCGAGCGAAACGGACTTCCTCGCCCTCCCGGTCGGCGAGCAGACCGTACACATCCAGCCCATCGGGCGTTCGGATCGCATGCCGCTGGAGATCATCGTCTACGACGAGGACCGCATTGTGCGCACGGAAACAGTCCGCGCCGAGATCACGGTCCGCCGACGCGTCCATGTCGCGTCGGGTCCCAAGAACAGGCACGACCCGATCGAGCCGAGCGATTTCTCGACCCGCGAGATGTGGGTCGGGCCCGGCGTCGACCCGGCGCCCGAGGTGCTGGGCAAGGTCGCGGCGAGACGATTCGAGGCGGGCTCGGTCATCGAGACCGACGACATCACCCCCCCGCTCGTGGTGGAGCGCGGGGAACTGATCACGCTGCACTGTGTGTCGGGCGCGATCGCGATCCGGACACCGGCGCGCGCGCTCGCGGACGGACGCGACGGGGAAACGGTCCCGGTCGAGATGGAGAGCACCGGCCGCCGGGTTCTTGCACGCATGAACGGGCGGGGCAAAGCCGTGCTGGTGGTCCCGACCGCTCGTATCCCGTCGCCCAGAACCACGAACAACCTCGGAGGGACGCGATGAGAACCCCGAACCGCCTCATCCCGGTGGCGCTGCTGGTCACGCTCGCGGGATCCGCGCACGCGCAGAGCCTTTTCCTGCGTTCCGTGAGTGAACCGGTCGTCCCCGGGGCGTCGCAGGAACTGCGCGCTACGAGCATGTTCCTCGTGCAACCCCCGGAGCCCCGCCAGTTCAAGGTGCACGACATCATCTACATCATCATCAACGAGAACTCGATCGCGCGGAGCCAGCAGTCGCTCGAATCGACCAAGGTCAACCGGTCCCGGAACAGGCTCAACGGGATCATCGATCCGATGAAGCTCCTCCAACTCAGGCTCGAGGGCTCGAGCGTCGACGGGCTCGATCTCCTCGATCTCCAGGTCCAGAACCAGTACACCGGTGAGGGCGAGTACGACCGGAATGATCAGATCATCGCGCGGATCGCCGCGGAGGTGATCGATGTCAAGCCCAACGGCAACATCGTCCTGCAGGCAAAGAAATCCGTGACGACCGACAAGGAAGTCAAGACGGTGGTCCTTTCGGGCGTCGCCCGCCAGGCGGATATCACGCTGGAGAACACGCTGCTCTCGAGCCAGATCGCCGACCTCCGCCTGGACATGCAGCACGAGGGCGAGCTCCCCCGGAGCGCGAAAAAGGGCATCGTGACGCGGGCGCTCGAGACGCTCTTCGCGTTCTGATCCGCAGGGCCGCCGCGCCGCGTGCGGGCTTTGGCACGCGGGTTGCGAAGGTCCGGGCGATGAACCGGATCTGCCTCACACTGCTCACCTTGTGCCTCGCCGCGTCAATCGCCGGCGCATCGACCGTCCGCGATTTCGTGCGCTTCCGCGGGCAAGGCGAATCGGTGCTCCAGGGCCTCGGGCTCGTCGTGGGCCTCAACGGGACCGGGGACGGCGGAGACGAGATCGCGACGATCCGCCCCCTCGCGGAACTGCTCCGTCGCAACGAGATGCCGGTCTCAAGCCTCGAGGAACTCGCGAACGCGAACTCGGTGGCGCTCGTGATGGTGACCTGCACGATCCCGCGTGCCGGCGCCCAGGTCGACGACACCTTCGACGCGAAGGTCAGCGTGCTCAACAGCGCTTCGAGCCTGCGCGGCGGCGAGCTCTACATCGCACCGCTGACCGACCCAAGGCCTGGCGGCGCGGTCTACGCCTTCGCCCAGGGCTCGATCGTCATCGAGGACGAGGAAGTCCCCACGGTGGGTGTCGTGCCCCGCGGCGTGCGCATGGTCCGTCCCATCCAGACCACCCCGAGCATCGACGGCGCGTTCGACCTGATCCTCGACGCCTGGTACGCGGGCTGGACGAGCACGAGCTACATCGCGAGTCAGATCAACGACTCGTACCACCTCGATACCAACCCCGCTGCCGAGCGGATCGCGAAGGTCATCGACGACCGCACCGTGCGTCTGACGGTGCCGCCCGAGGAGCGCGAGACCTTCGCGGCGTTTATCAGCGAGGTGATGCAGACGCCCATCAACCCCCGCCAGTTCGGGCTCCCCGCGATGGTCGTCGCGAACACGCGCACCGGGTCGATCGTCGTCACGGGCTCGGTCCGCCTGAGCCCCACGGTGATCACCCACAACGACCTCGTGCTGACGACCACGCTGCCGACTCCTGTGCCGACACCCGCGGCGCCCCTGATCGAGAACGCGCGCTGGGCGCCCATCGAAACCGAAGCCGACGAGAACGATGCCGCTCGGCTCGACGACCTGCTCGCGGCGTTCAAGCAGCTCGATATCGACGCGCGGTCGCAGATCCAGATCCTCAAGGACCTGCACCGCTCGGGCTCGCTGCACGCGAGGCTCATCATCGACGGAGCGGAGGGATGAGCGCCGTGCCCACCCCCACCATGCCCGCGCCGGATCGCTCGTTTTTCGAGTCGCTGCGGCGCCTCCCGAGCGAGCGCACCTCGCGCCAGGCGGACTTCGCGTCGGTGCTGGGCATCGAGAACCGGCTCGCGCGGCGTGCGGACCTGACGCAGGCGGACGAGGCCCGCGGCGTCGCGGAGGGTTTCGTCGCGAAGGTGTTCATCGAGCCCCTGCTGAAGATGGTGCGCGAGGCGAACACGCAGCCCCCGCCTTTCGGCCCGGGCCCGGGCGAGAAGGAGTTCGGCTCTCTGATCGACGCGCAGCGCGCGATGGACCTCGTGCGCTCCGCGGAATGGCCCATCGTTGATCGGCTCGCGAGCGATCTGACGCGATCCCCGGCCCCTTCGCTCGGCGGGCAACCCGCACCACGATCGCATCCCTGCGGAGAGCTCCCCGGATCCCGATTCGACACGCGCGTCTGATGACGCGACGACCAGGCACGACCGCACGCACCGCGTTTCGACAGGAGGTCGATCCGATGCAGAACACGCACCGCAAGACGCCGATTCCGATGCATGCCCGCGAGTCCACAACGCCGAGCACCGGTGCATCGGCAGCGGATGTCGCGAGGGACCTGGCCGGGCCCCTGACGGCGCTGATCGAACGCTACGAATCGTTCGTCAAAACGCTGGAGACACACCGAGCCGCGATTAGCAAGGCGGACGCGCGCGCCATCGACGACGCGATCGCGCGGGAGGGCGAACTGCTCGAAGAGCTGCTCCGCCTCGACGCCGCGTGCCGCGATGCGCTCGGGCAGAACGATCCCGACCCGAGCGCCGCGAGCGGCTGGACGCTCACCCGACTCGCGCAGGCGATCGGGGGCGAGGACGGGCAACGCCTCTCCGAGGCCTCCGCGTACCTGAAGGCGCTCACGAGCCGCGCGGAGATCCTGCAGCGGAGCGTCCGGGAAGCGAGCGCCGCGATGGCGTCGCACATCGACGGGCTGGTGCGCCAGGTCGCGCAGCGGCTGAGCCACGCGGGGACCTACGGCGCCGGGGGTCGGGTCGAGGTCAAGGCGCCCGTCGTGTCGGGGCTGGATGTCCGCCTCTGAGCGGGGCGTAGAGCAGGGAGGCTGTCGATGGGCTTGTTCGCCGCGATGCAGATCGGCCGGAGCGCACTGGTGTCGAGCCAGGTGGGGATCCAGGTCTCCGGCAACAACATGGCCAACGCCGCGACGCCGGGGTATACGCGGCAGGCGTTGTTCCTGTCGCCCAACCGCGGCCAGGTGATGGGCTCGTTCGCGCTGGGCCGGGGCGTCGGGATCGACGCCGTCGAGCGGCAGATCGACGAGGCGCTGCAGGCGCGCCTGCGGCGGGGTCTCGCGGACGAGGCCTCCGCGGGCGCGATCGACGACATCATGAGCCAGCTCGAAACCGTGATGGGGGAACTCAGCGGCAACGACCTCTCGAGCGAGCTCGGGTCGCTGTTCGACACCTGGAGCGAGGCGACCAACCTCATCAGCAGCCAATCCGTCGTGGTGCAGCAGGCGGACCAGTTCGCCCAGTTCGTGCGCGACCTGCGGAGCGATGTCACCCTCGTGCGCACGCAGATCGAGGGGCAGCTCGACGCGCGCGTGCTCCGCGCCGACACGCTGCTCGGGCAGGTCGCCGCCCTTAACGAGCAGATCGTCTCCGCCGAGGCGAGCGGCGCGACCGCGAACGAGCTGCGCGACCAGCGCGGCGTTGCGCTCGACGAGCTCGCGACGCTCATGGACATCAGTGTCGTCGAGCAGGAAGGCGGATCGGTCGATGTGCTCGTCGGGTCGATCCCCGTCGTGCTCGGGACGACCAACCGGGGGATCAACCTCGAACGCGAGAGCGACGGCTCGACGCTGACCGCGATCGTGACGCTCGGGACCGACGGGACGCCCCTCCAGGTCTCTTCCGGATCGATCGGCGGACTGCTGGAGGCCCGCGACGGGACCATCGACGGCACGCTCGAACGGATCGACACGCTCGCCGCGGGCCTGATCTTCGAGATCAACAAGCTCCACAGCACCGGGACGAATCTGAGCGGGCTGACCAGCACCACCGGCGCGCTCGGCGTCGGCGCCGCGGACCTCTCGGTCGCGATGAACAGCGCACAGAATTCCACGCTCGCGCAGCTCCCCTTCGCGGCACGGAACGGTGGGTTCTTCGTGGATATCCGCAACCCCGCGACCGGCGCAAGCGAGCGCGTGCGCATCGATGTGGACCTCGACGGGGTCACGAACGCGGGCACGCCCGGCTTCGACGACGACACCAGCCCCCAGGACATCGCCGATGCGCTCGACGCGATCAACGGCCTGAACGCCTCGTTCAACAGCGAGGGGAAGCTGGAGATCAGCGCGAACCCGGGGTTCGAGTTCAGCTTCAGCGACGACAGCTCGGGCGCCCTCGCGGTGCTGGGTGTCAACACGCTGTTCACGGGGACCGACGGGCTGGACATCGGCGTGCGCCAGGACCTGCTCGACGACCCCTCCCTGCTCATGGTCGGCCGGTTCGAGAACGGGACGCTCGTCGAGAACGGGACCGCGCTGGGTGTTTCGTCGCTCCGAGAGCAGGCGATCACGGCCCTGGGCGGCATCTCCGCGGGACGCTACTGGACAGACGGCGTCGAGTCGGTGGCGTCGAAGGCCTCGATCGCGCGCACGAACGCGGACGCGGGCCGGATCGTGCGCCAGAGCCTCGAGGCGCAGCGGGCATCGCTGTCGGGTGTCAGCGTCGACGAGGAATCGATCAATCTCCTGAATTACCAGCGTCAGTTCCAGGGCGCCGCGCAGGTCATCTCGACCGCGGACGAGCTGCTCCAGACGCTCATCTCGATCATCTGACGGAGCCGGACCATGACATTCGTCTCGGGAAACATCGGGCGCGCCCCCAACCTGCTGCTGAGCCAGATCGGGATCGGCAACATCGGGCGCACGAACCTGTCGCTCTTCCGCTCGACGACCCAGCTCTCGACGGGGCGCGCGCTGCTGCGCCCGAGCGACGACATCGTCAAGGCCGCGGCGATCCTCGAACTCGACGACCGGATCGAGCGGAACGAGCAGACGCGGAAGAACCTGGACTTTGCGCAGGCACAGGTGAGCGCGCTGGACACGGGTCTGGGCGAGGTGGGCGAACTGCTCGAGCAGGCGCGCAGCATCGCGCTCACGCAGATCAGCGAGGGGCCGGGCGCCGACGAGCGCCAGGCGCAGTCGGTCGTCATCCAGAGCATCATCGATTCGATGTACAGCGTGGCGAACCGCGAGGGCGTCTCGGGGTTCATCTTCGGGGGATCGACGCCGGGGCGGCAGCCCATCGAGGAACTCCTCGGGTCCTACCGCATGCGGAGCGCGCGCACGAGCCTGCGTCCCGACACCCCCGGACTCGGCGCCGTCCCGATCACCATCGGGGCGCCCGAGGCGGTGCGCGGGACGGGGGGAGAGGTGCTGGGCAAGGTCGATCTGCAGCCGCAGCTGACCACCGATACCCGCCTCGATGATCTCCGGGGCGGTCGGGGCCTGGGCATCACCAGCGGCTCGGTGGGCTTCAGCTTCGACGGCGGCGCGGTGCAGACGATCGACCTGACCGAAGCGGACACGATCGGTGATGTCGTCGACACCCTCGAGGCGAGCATCCGCCAGTACGAGCAGGACTCGGGGCAGACCGTGCTCGGACCCGGAGGCGTCGCGATCAGCGGGACCTCCATCGCGATCGACAGCCCGTTCGGGGCGCTCACCTTCTCGGACATCTCGGGCGGCGTGATCGCGCGGGACTTGGGACTCGTCGAGGTGACCGACGCGGACTTCGACCCGGTCCGGAGCACCGGCGCAGATCTTGCGCCGCGCGTGACGGAAACGACCCCCATCAACCAGTTGGGCGCGGTCGGTGCGCCCCTCGGCGCGATCCGGATCTCCAACAACGGGCAGACCGTCGATGTCGATCTCTCCGGCGCCGAGACGATCGGGGAGATCAAGAGCCGCATCGAGTCCGCCGGGCTGGGCCTGAGCGTGCGCATCAACACGGACGGCACGGGCATCGATGTCGTCAACGAGGTCGCGGGCGGGTCCGCCCGGGCGCTCTCGATCTCGGAGATCGCGGGGAACAACGATACCGCCGCGGCATTGGGCATCCGGACCTTCTCGGGCGCGACCCGCGCCGCGGACCTGAACTTCGGGCGCGGCGTGCGCGTCGCGGACGGTCACCCGGATCCCGCCTACAACACCGACTTCGTGCTCACGGTCGACGACGCCTCGGGGAACCCGCTCGAGATCGCGATCGACCTGACGCCCGCGGATCTCACGACGATCGGGAACATCGCGGACACGATCAACACGCAGATCGACGCGGCCCTCACGGCGGCTGGGCGTCCCACGAGCGATCTGAGCGTCTCGATCGAATCGACGACGAACGGGCTGGTGTTCAACCAGGACCCGTTGATCACCGCCGGTTCCGGGGACGCACTGCGGATCGAGCGGCGCAACAACAGCCTCGCGGCGATCGACCTGGGCATCACCGACGGGGGATGGGACGGCGCGACGAACCGGTGGGTCGGCACGGACCGCGCGCAGGTGCGCGTCGAGAGCGTGTTCACGCACCTGATCGACCTGCGGGCCTCGCTGGAGAACAACGACGAGTTTGGCATGCAGCTTGCGGTGGAGTCTCTGGAGGACGCCATCGACGAGGTGACCAAGACGCGTGCGCTCGTTGGCGGGTACGCGAAGCGGATCGACGGACAGATCACGAGACAGGAAGACCGGCAGGGGCTCGACGAACAGGTCAGAACAACGCTGCGGGATGTGGACTTCGCCCAGGCGGCGAGCGAGTTCAGCCTTCTGCAGGTGCAGCTCCAGGCGGGGCTGCAGACCGCGGCGATCAGCGGTCAGCTCACACTCCTCAACTTCCTGTGAGGGTGGAGCGAGGGATCTTCCGCTCCCCGGCGAGAGCCGGCGAGCGGGTTTGACAGGATGTCCCCCCGGCGCGTCTCGGCCGCGCGACGGGGAGCACCGGGCCGACGGGCGTGGATCGCCCGGCGACCCGTGGGATTGTGGAGGCCGACTTTGAACGGAGCGCACAATGGAGGTGCGGACCACACGCTTCGGGGTGATCGAGATCGCGGAGGACCGCGTGATCACCTTCCCGAGCGGGATGCTCGGATTCCCCGAGCATCGTCGGTATTGCCTGCTGCAGCCCGGGGAAGACGCGTGCTTCTTCTGGTTGCAGTGCGTGGATGACGCGGACCTCGCGTTCGTGGTGACGGACCCGACCCTGTTCCTGCAGGACTACTCGGTTCCGATCCGCGCCGAGCAGATGTCGAGCCTGGGGCTCTCGAGCCTGGACGACGCGCAGGTGTTCGTGATCGTCAACAAGGTCGACGACGAGTTGACGGGCAATCTGCAGGGCCCCCTGGTGATCAACACGATCGCGAAGGTGGGCGAGCAGATGGTGCTTGCCGAGAAACGCTGGACGACGCGCCACCCGCTGATCAAGGTCGGCGCCAAGCAGGGTGCGTCGGCGGCGACGGCGTAGGCGCCGAGCCCACCGGTCGCACGCGTGCGACCGACAGATTGCATGTGCTCGGGGGCGTCACATTCGAGACGGCCCAGCGCCCCCCGAGCGCCCGTCGACCGCTGGCGGAACAGGATTCCACCGGCGCGGGCAGGGACGCCCGACGCCGGAGTCAGATAGCGAGACCAAGGAGCTGACCCATGTTGGTGCTCTCCAGGCAGCGCGATGAGACGATCATGATCGGCGATGACATCGAGATCACGATCGTCGACATCCGGGGGGACAAGGTCCGCCTGGGCATCTGCGCTCCGACACGGATCGCGGTGCACCGCAAAGAGGTGTACGACGCGATCAAGAGCGAGAACGAGCGTGCGTCGCGGATGAACGACGCGGACCTCGCCTCGCTCGCGCAGACAATCAGGCCCGGGCCCGCGCGACCCGCCGCCTCCACCAAAGCGCACGGACTGATCGCCGAGCCGGGCAAGACCCGCTCGAGCGCGTAACCCCGACGACGAGGCCCGCGCGGAACGCCGCGGGACGACCCACAGCCGCAATCACGGAGGATTGCCATGGCGAGGATCAATTCGAACACCCCGAGCATGGTCGCGCAGTTCAACCTCGCGCGGTCCAACGACAACCTGCAGGTGCGTCTGAACCGTCTCGCGACGGGCCTGCGCATCAACCGGGGCGGGGACGACCCCGCGGGGCTCATCATCTCGGAACGCATCGGCACCGACATCAACGGGGTCGAGCAGGCGATCAAGAACGGCGACCGCGCCAGCAGCGTCATCTCGACGACGGAGGCGTCGCTCGCCGAGGTCAACGAGCTGCTGAACTCGATCAAGGCGCTCGTCGTCGAGGCCGCGAACACGGGCGGCAACTCGAAAGAGGAACGCGACGCGAACCAGTTGCAGATCGACTCGGCGATCCAGTCGATCACGCGGATCAGCAACACCGCGACCTTCGGCGGGCTGAACCTGCTCGACGGGAGCCTCGACTATGTCACCAGCGGGGTGAACTCGTCGCAGATCAGCAAGGCGCAGATCTCCGGCGCCTCGTTCATCGGGACGACGCAGCTCCAGGTCGAGGTCGATGTGCTGAACTCGGCGCAGAAGGGCGCGCTGTTCATGGAGCCGGGCGTGGGCCCGCTGAGCGCGAACGGCACGACGAGTTCCCTTACGCTCCAGATCGGCGGCAGCCGGGGCATCCTGGAGATTGACCTGACCTCCGGGCAGTCCTTCCAGAACATCGTGGACGCGGTGAACCAGCGGACCTCGCTGACGGGCGTGACCGCCTCGCTGGTGAACGGCAACCCCAACTCGGGCGTGGTGTTCAACGCCGAGAATTACGGCAGCAGCTCGTTCGTGTCGGTCGAGCGCGTCAACACGCCCGCGGGTGAGTCGCAGCCGAACCTGTATAAGTTCAGCAGCGACGAGGCGCTGAACGCGACCTTCGCGTTCACGGATCCGGGGCTCGTGATCGCGAATCGGGACTCGGGACGGGATGTGATCGCGCTGGTCAACGGCGCCCTCGCGAACGGGGACGGGTTGACGATCTCGACCAACAGCCCGATCCTGAGCTCGCGGATTACGCTCGCCGAGTCGTTCGCGATCGATCCGACGCTGACCTCGAGCACCTTCGAGATTATCGGCGGTGGGTCGATGTTCCAGCTGGGCCCGGAGGTCAGCGCCTTGCAGCAGGAGAACATCGGCGTCCAGTCGATGTCGGCGAGCAAGCTGGGCGGGACCCTCTCCAACGGGGTGATGCAGTTCCTGTCGAGCCTGCAGTCGGGCGGGATCAACGACCTGGAGAGCAACCTCCAGCGGAATGACTTCTCGACGGCGAGCGACATCATCGATGCCGCGATCGACGATGTCACCATCCTGCGGGGCCGGCTCGGCGCGTTCGAGCGGAATGTGCTCGACACGAACCGGCGGAGCCTGCAGGCGGCGGTGG
>MDTG01048007.1_pt1 | contig 10796 bp, 6 predicted proteins | sample 811421 | NCBI WGS metagenome assembly MDTG01 (sample SAMN05326645, study PRJNA326480) | marine metagenome | isolation source: seawater | place: Pacific Ocean: South East | collected 2011 | reverse complement strand
TTTTTTAATCGCCGCGTTGAGATCCCCGAAGGTACGCTAAGGCCGGTCAAGACGCCAACTGAAAAGTGCGAGGAAACATATGTACGCAATTATAGAAGCCGGTGGCAAACAACACCGCGTTACCGAAGGTGAGCGCTTGCGCATTGACTTACGCAAAGAACTCAAAGCCGGTGATTCCGTTGAATTTGATAAAGTACTCATGGTGGGTGGAGATAGTTTTAAAGTAGGCACCCCATTGGTAAATGGCGCTAAAGTAACCGCAACCGTAACCAAAATGGGTATGGGTAAAGATGGCGAAGGCATTCGAGGGCCAAAGGTCCGCGTTTATAAGAAAATCAGACGCCACGGTTATGAGAAAACACGTGGACACCGTCAACGTTACACCGAAGTTAAAATCGAAAAAATTCAAGGTTAGTTTTTTTAAGACACCCAAGTGGTGTCGGGAGTTTGCATCATGGCACATAAAAAAGGACAAGGGTCAACACGTAACGGTCGCGATTCCAACCCTAAATACCTCGGCGTCAAGCGTGGCGACGGTCAGCAAGTATTAGCAGGCAATATTTTAGTTCGCCAACGCGGCACAAAAATCCACCCTGGCAACAATGTTGGTTGTGGTAAGGACCACACCCTCTTCGCACTTATCGACGGTTTCGTGAAGTTCGAACGTTTGGGTAAAGACAAAAAGAAAGCATCTGTTTACGCAGAACGCGCATAAATAAAATCGCTTTTTAAAAAGTGAAAGCTCGAAGGTGTCTCCACCGTCGGGCTTTTTCTAATTGCGCTGATTTAAACAATAAAAAAAGCCGGCATAAGAGCCGGCTTTTATACTGCAACCATTGCTGAGCACTATTCAATCGTTACCGAAAAACTATAATCAAATGAGGCTGCCTCGAGCTTCTTTGTTATCTTCGCATAAACATATTTAGTAACACCACCGGGATGTGTATAGGCAACAGTTCCGTCACTGACGCCAGCATCATTCACAGTCGCTTCAGCAAGCGTGACATCGTTTTCATCCACCAATACGATATCAATATTGTCACTGCCGGGCGTCAAAGTAATGGTTTCGTTTTCACCACCTGGGTCATCGACAAAGAACTTAAAATAATCTTTATCGCCAGTACAAAGCGTTCCAGTTGAAGGCACGTCGATGGCAATCTCTTCTGTTGTCGTATCCCGGCCAATGGTTGCAGACATGATTGAGTTGTTTAGGAACTCCCCTTCGTTCGCATCAGGCAGGCATGCAGCAGAGAAATCTACTGTAAGCTGATAGGGTTGTGCTTCATGCCCTTCAGTTCCTTCTGCGTAAACTTTAACGTAATAGTCATACTCATTCCCGCTTTGCAACGTTGCAGATTCAGTGTGATCAACAGTGATTTCGTTTGCGCTTTGGCTGTTAGGATTGATTTCAATGGTTGAAGCAATATTGCTACTAGTGGAAACGCTTCTACGTAATTCCATCCCCAACACACCTAGCGATGTGTCGTGAGATAAGGTGGCGACGATGGATTGATCCGCATAAAGTTTTCCTAAATGGTACCAGTCTTCGTCAGAGTGACCGCACATGTGACAATCATTGCTGGTACCACCATTGCCGTCGTCATACGCACAAGCCTGTAGCAAGCCTGTGAAACTATCGCTCGGCTTAATTGAGGTTGCGTCTGCCTTGACGTTGTTTGAATCTGGCTCCGAAGCAACACAGGCGGAAGAGTCATAAGAGGATGCTGAAATCGTATACGTTTGAGAATCATCAGCGGAAAAAGTTGAAGACAATGAAACGCGTACGATACGGGTTTGAGCTGAACCGTCTGGGAGAATTTCTAAAACTTCGCTGCCGCTGGAATAACCGGAAGAGTCACTGGTTGTTTCTACTTCCCCAGTGGAATCTAATAGTTCTAGCTTAAGGTTACCTTCTGTTTGATGATTAAAGGTAAGCTCAACGACACCTGTGTGGTCGGCGGGTACGGTGACTGCAAAGTGGTCCGCATCATTGGTCAAGCAGCGAATACGCTCCAAAGTTTGATCCATGGAAAGCGTTTGCGCGCCGTCTGAGTTGTCATCTGCTGGCTCGCCCACATCGGCACTACATTCGGCGGGACGACCGATAGGTTTGATGGTCATGATGTAACTTTGCTCAATAGCATCTTCGCCGGACCAACTCATATTAAATATATTTTTAACATAAAGAACGTCGTACCCTTCACCCGCGGTCACTCGCTCAGTACTGCTGTCCCAACCAGCACTCTTATCGACATTACCCGAGGAAGTTGAATAATCGCAATCTTCTGAAGTGCACAAATATAAATCTAGATTACCTTCGCCATCATCAAATTCCGTTGTTACCTCAACACCCGTTTGAGGAGGTAAAATAAGTTTATACCAATCAATATCAAGAATCATACATTGTCCTTCACCGGTACAATCTTCTTGGTCGCTCGTACAACTGTAAGAACAAGCTTCTCCGGTCAAGCTACTGCAGCGTGCGAATGAAAAGATTTGCGGCTCTGTACCAACCGTTATCTCATAGGCCTCTGCTAGTGTATTATTAGGCTCGTACTGTGCATCTGAAACATCTACATCGTCAGTGGTATCACTATCGACGCACTCTACTGGCGGCGGCGCATCTGTTTCAGTAATTGTGACGGTGTAGTTCCATTGGTCTGCATCGTTAATATTCGCGTTGATGCGAAGATACCAGGTTGATGCTTCTGCGCCATAATAAGAACCTGAAACATCACCTTCGCCATAATAGCTGACATCGCCATCATCAATTTCAACACCGTTAACATCTAAAAGAGCCAGTTCGATATTTGCTGCATCGCTGGTTTCCGTAAAGGAAATATCAACGCGATAACGCTTATCTGCTTGTACGGGAAATGAAACCATATCGACATCCCCTCGACAAATAAGACCGCTATAAGCACCATTTTCCACTGGTCGCGCATTACCAATAGTTTCGTTTGGTTCATCAGATTCGGTATCACAAACCGGTCCAGGCAATACACACGAGAAGATATTCGCATCACAAATATAACGGTTATCATAGGGCCAGTCTCTGCAATCTGAATCATCGCTACATTCTGGCATGACACACTCATTGTTAATCAAAGAACATTTGAGACCTTCACGACAATCATCGTCGCTTTCGCAATGATTGAGTACCGAATAACATTGCCCTGTCGCTTCGCTGCACTCGGTGCCGGGACCGCAGTCGTCGTTAGTAACGCACTGTACACAACGTCCTTGATGACATTTTTGACCTGCGCGGCAATCCGTTGTTTCAGTTTCAGGCGTACACTCCTGGTCTCCTTGTTCAATACAGCGCGTTGTCTCTGGATCGCATACCCAGCCGTCCTCGCAACACACTTCGGGATAATCGGCACAATAAGTGCAACCACCACGGTCAGGCACACAGAGGAAAGCCTCTAAATCACAGCGCTCATCTGCACCGCATTGCGCAGTCGTCGTACAGGCTGTTCTGCCAGAGGGAGCATAGCAACTACCAGCAGAGCAAAACTCACCGGGGTTAGGACATTCATCGTCTGTTTCACATTGCGCACCAATCGGGCTTTCTGGGTCTGGCGCACACTGATAAAGTTCGCCGCAAACCTGCCAGGCCTTACAACAATACGGAGCAATCGATTCAGCATTTTCCTCGTCATTGCACTGCTCTCTGGTAAACTCTGGCCAGCAATCTCCGGGCGTACAGACACCATTCGCACACAGGTGCCCCGCACCGCAAGCAGAGTGTTCCGTACAGGCGTTACTCTGCGCAGGTGGTACGACCAGTTCGGTGTTACCGCCATTACTCTCACATCCGCTTAAGATCATTAATGCTGCGCAAATGCAACTTACTATCGATACTTTTAATGGAACGCTCATGCTCCCACTCCCTTATTTTCACGTCGTCTCTAACGACAAAAACCGTAATTTTAGTAATCAGGACACTCTAATTCAGAGGTCGATAAATCTTCGATACACGGGACCCCAGCTTCAGGATCGGGCCAGTGAATAATAGCCACCTCCCAAAAGTCACCAGACATATTCGAATCTTCGTCGAGGATGTCATAAAACTCTGCTTGAAGCTGCCCGTATAGGTAAATGCGAACAGTATTACCAATACCACCACTTTGTGAAGGTGCAGAAAAGTGATGGATGCCTACCAAATAGCTACCACCTACTGCCTCATCAATATTGATATTCTCAGGGCCGTAGCCACTTAAGTCGTCAATATCTAAAGAAGGATCACCACTGCTTCGAGAAACACCATCAGCGTCCCAATCAGGCGGACTGCTGTGTGTCGGCTTGCAGTTGCCGTAATAACAATCAAGAACCTCACCGCTGCAACTGGTTGTACTGGTTTCGCCAACAAGGCTGTATCCGTTCATACAGTATTCACCAGCATCATTTTTCTTTGTCATATGTAAGTCCATATCACCGTAACTCGTATCCCATACGAGCTGTACGTGAATCGTATCTGTAGGAATTGCTTCAAACTCAACGGAACAATCATTGATACTTCGTGTACCTAAATCGTCCACGACTGTAACGCGGACAACGTATGTTCCAGCTAAGTCGATGCCGGGTCTACCCGCAAAACTAAATCCAGTATCCATGCTGTCTGGCGCTGTTAACACAGCGTTACTACCACCTGGTTGGTGTACAACTTCCCATTCGTAGCTTACGATTTGTCCAGTGGAGACTGATGCTTCTGAACCGTCTGCTGTTAAAACAACATCGTCGAGGGGTTCGATTGCATTACCGATTGCAGATGTGTCGCCATTAATGGATTTGATGCCGCAAGCAGCCAATGGTGGATCCACTCCGACACCTTCCAGCATAATGGTCACTTCGTTTTGGTTTGGATCGTTGGTCAAGGCTTTGATCTGCCCGTAAAACGCACCTAAAGCATCTGGCGTAAAGCGCAGTGATAATGTGAGCTCTTGTCCGGCTTCAATCGCATCATCTTCAGTTGGAGGACGACCGAAGAAACCAAAGGGCTCCTCTAGAGTACTTTCAGGAGGAACGATAGTTTCACTGGGTACCATTGCCAAACTATCGATAACCAACGCACGTGTCCCCGTATTCTTTACTGAAATGTCGCACTGTCCGATGCCCCCCACGGCAATATTACCAAAGTCGCATGACTCAGGAATCAGTTGCAACTGAGGCAAACCGTTATCAACCCCGGTACCAGTTATATCAATAACGACCGCATCACCTTGACCAAGATTTTTTGCGTTGCTGTAAATTTCGAGCTTCCCAACGATCTCTGTCTCAAAGTTAGGTCTAAAGCTCACTTGAACCACGGCACTCAAACCGGGGCCAATGCTCTTTGGAGAAAGATCGACGCGGAAAGCAGGATCGGTATCTTCAGTCAATTCTACCGAGTCGATGATGAGCTCCACAGAACTCGGGTTGCTCACTACGATCTCTTGAATCTCCCGGGATGAGATATCACTAACACCGAAGGCGATTTCACAATCATCCACGCCACCCAAAACTTTGCCGTCTACTTGCACGACTGGCGTCTCGCAAACGCTCACCGCAATTCGTGGTGCAATCTCCTTGAGAGTGTCCTCCGAACAACCCATGGCAAACATCAAAACGAAACTGATTGAAAACCCATAAAAACTTAAGCGATCTTGCATTCTTACCTCCGGACCCGTGCACGTAAATCAATACCCTCTTGTGGTAGCCTCAATTAGTATATGTCGCAAGGGGCTTTATGGCGGTTGTCGCTGGTAAATTTTTGTAAATCTATGTTAGAACCTAAAAAAAACAGGGGCATAGAGAAATAAAACATGGCAGCACTCACGGATCACACTCAGAACTTACTGCATGATATGAAAAATCTCCTCAATTTGGAACATGAGGAAGCCCATATTCGAAATCAAAGTTTGCTGTCAGATAAGAGTACTCGGCAACTTGAGAACGAAGGCTTGCTCATACGTCGCCCTATTTTAGATGAAGAGTTACCTGCTCTAGGCGGACAGGTTAAGCTTATTTTCCGGGAAGATCCGAGTCGTAAGGGCCATTTACAAGACTTTGCCGGCCGCACAGGTGCGGTTGTTCGCCTTTTACTGGTGGATGAAAATCATGCCGTTGCCGCACAAGGAGTCATTTCCAGAATTGGCGAAGACCACATCCACATAGTGACACCAGACACCCTCGAGCTCTACTCTAAATACCACATTCTGTTATGCAATGATGAAAAGACCCTTTCTTTGCTTTCCAATGCCGTAGACAGCTGTTTGGAAGCAGAAGGTAAGTTCGCGCGTCTACTCAATACAATACTCGGCTCCGAAAAGCCCAAACCAACTCGGGCCCAAGAATTAAAATTCTACGATCAACAACTCAACGAAGAACAAAAAACAGCCTCAATTCATGGTGTTTGGGCTCCGGATGTAGGGCTGGTCCACGGTCCTTTTGGAACGGGTAAAACCAGGGTTTTGGTAGAAATCGCTCGTCAGCTTACGCAGCAACGAGGGGAACGTATTCTTTGTACCGCTTCTTCTAATGCTGCTACAGACCACTTGGCGCTCTCATTGCTGAGAGCAGACCCGAATTTACCTCTCACACGAGTCGGGCATCCCGCGCGAGTACATCCGGCACTCGAAAGCCACACGCTAGCATCACAAACCGAAAATCATGAACGTCGAAAGATGGCAGAAAGGCTCTATAAAGACGCATTTGCAGTTCAGGCGCAAATGAGCCGTAGATCGGCAGAGCGAGGCAGGCCCGATAGAGCAAAAATAAAAGAACTCAGACAAGAAATGCGGGCACTGCTCAAAGAGGCACGTGCTTTAGAGGCACAAGCGACGCATGACGTTCTTGAACGGTCACGTATTATTTGCGGCACCCTCAACGGTTATTTGAACTATGTGCCCAACGATATCTGCTTTCAATCCACATTGATCGATGAAGCCTCCCAAGCCCTCAACCCTTCCGTACTCAGAGCTCTGCTACGCTCCGAACGTGTTGTTTTAGCAGGGGATCACAAACAACTCCCCCCGACGCTCCTTCACCCAAAAGCCCAACAACACTCGGCAGCACGTCCCTTATTCGAGCACCTTATGGAGGCAGAAGACGCGCATGAGCACGGGGAAATGCTAAAGGTTCAGCATCGCATGTCAGAGGAACTGATGACTTTTCCATCCCAAACATTCTACGAAGGGCTGCTTCGGGCGCACCCATCAGTAGCAAAACGCAAACTTGAGGACCTCATTGTAGAAAATCAACCCATCTTGTGCCCCGAAAAGAACTTAGATGTCATTGATACGGCCGGTGCTGGCCTAGAAGAACAGCTTCACATGCAAACAGAAAGCAGGGAGAACCCTGGACACGCTCAATGGGTCGTTCGCTTAATTGAAGCCCTTATCCAAGCAGGTCTAAGCCCAAAACAAATCGGCGTGACCACCCCCTACAAGGCCCAGGTGGCATTTTTGCACCACCAGCTCACGGAACTTATCATTTCCGGCTTAGAGGTCGATTCGGTGGATGCCTTCCAAGGCCGTGAAAAATCAGTGATGATCTTCGATACTGTGCGCAGCAATTCAGAGGGACAAGTGGGCTTCTTGTCTGATCGCAGGCGCGTTAATGTTGCGATGACACGCGCCCAGCACCAACTCATTGTTCTGGCCGATTCAGCCACATTGTCCCATGATCCGGTTTGGTCTGGCTTTTTCGACCATGCCATGAGCTCTGGAGCCTATCGTTCGGTCTTTGAATTGGCTTCATTACAAGAATTTGTTTAATTCCTAAGCAATACCCCTTGACCAGCTGCTTTAAAATCGACTAAACCCAAGGTCTACCACCGCTGGGGCGGTAGTTAAGTTGGTTATAACGCCGGCCTGTCACGCCGGAGGCCGCGGGTTCGAGTCCCGTCCGCCCCGCCAGAAAAACCCCTCTTTTTGAGGGGTTTTTCATTTTTAAGCTCAAAAAGCGGCATCAAACCACAGCAGCTCACGCTTACCCCTAAAAAATCCTATGGACGCGATACTGTCTATTTCTACATTTTTTCATTAACCTGCTCATAGAGAACCAAAACCAGGCTGCCTAATGACACCAAATCAAAACCAAATTCATTCGGATTGGCTCGATAAACTCAAATTAGATCCCGCCGATCTCATCTTTGAGTCCGAAACCTATAAGCTCAAAATGACTTTTTTAGAGCCTATGATTCTCCATGAAGAACACCAAGGCGTAATTGATGAAACGGCGGCTCAAGTCTTTTTGGATATGAGCAACTTAATTTCCAATGCCATTAAGGCATACGATCCAGAACATCGCGCCGTAGTCATCGCAAACGTTTCGAAACTGAAACGTGTCTCAAGACGTGCAAGAAAAATATTACTGCGAGATATCGGTGAATGGGATGCCATGATTGGCATTGCTTTTTCCGGAGCAAACTTAGTTGTTCGTGCTATTGGATTTGCAGTGGTACGCAAAATAAGCAGAATGAGTGTGTCATTTCATAGTTCAGAAGAAGAAGCACTCATCGAAGCCAAGAGGCTCTGCCAAGAATCTCGCATTGTAACTCAGGCCTCACCTCACGATTCATTTAACCTTCCCACCGATAACAGTATCTTCTCGCAGCTTTGGCGTAAAGTTCCGAAAACCATGCAAGTTGGTGATAATAAGATACGATTACTCCAACAGGAACATTGGCGCTATTTTTCAACAACCACCACAGCAAGCGTTATTTTCACGGTATTAGAAAATAAAATCCTTCTGGTAACTATCTCTGGTGCTATCGCAAAAAGTGATATCGAGCACTACTACGGGCTACAGGACCAGATTGTTGAAGAACTGGGCTTACAACAAGTCGACCTTATTCTAGACACACGAAAATTAACCTGGAGTGATTCTGCGTCTCGCCGGTACGGCGAAAAATACTTTATCGACAATCGAAATAAGTATCCGAACGTTGTTTTACTCGCCTCTCGATTTGTTCGATTTATTGTTCAGTCATTTACCTTTTTGTCTCGAAACAAATTTGAAACTTGGCATCTTGCCGACTCTCTTGAGGAAGCTTGCAAGCATCATCTTGGAGAAGAACGTAAAGAAATGGCGCTTTACGAAGAAGTTCAGAGAGATGCGCCTCACCCGGTTTTATCAGAACTCAACCAAGTTATTATCGAACAACGCGACATTATTAAACAGTACCATGCGCATATGGATTTGTTACTCCAAAATATCACTCGTTCATCTTGGGATAATATTTTGAAACCAATTTCGATGCCCGTTGAACAAAGTGACCTTTTCAGCGATGTGTACGAAGCAGTAGAACTTATGCAAACGGATTATTTGGAATTAGTCGCTGAAAGCGAACAAGCCACCGCGAAAGCAGAAGAAGCGAACCGGTTAAAAAGTTTATTTTTAGCCAGAATGAGTCATGACTTAAGAACGCCTTTAAGTAGTATTCTTGGGTTCTCTGAGCTCCTCATGAATAAAGTCAAAAGCGCGGAAGACAAGCAAGACTTAACCATGATTCACCGATCCGCCGAACAGCTTAACCTCCTTATCAGTGACCTTTTGGAAATCTCTAGCATCGAAGCAGGTGAAACAAAAATTAACGTTAGTCCCGTAAAAATATCTGAATTGCTACACGAAATTGTTCGCAGTCAAAAAAAATCTGCCTTAGATAAAAATCTTTCTTTAGGTATCGAAATTGAAAATTCTCTTCCCGAATTACTTCAAACTGATATTAAAAGAATGCGACAAATTTGCTCAAACCTTCTGACAAATGCCATCAAATATACCGACAATGGTAGTGTTAAGCTCACAGCTCGTCATGAAAACCTCAGTAAAGACAAATCGAAATTCAACCTTATCATCGAAGTCACTGATACCGGTCGTGGCGTGCCGAAGGAAATGCATCAAGCCATTTTCGATCCCTTTAGACAAGTAGAGGAAACAAATCTTCACCCAACAGAGGGTAAAGGGTTAGGGCTTGCTATCTGTAAAAATCTTATTCATGCCATGAACGGTCTCATAGAAATTGAAAGCGCACTAGGACAAGGAACTCTTTTTCGCGTCACATTACCTATTACTCATTTTAAAGATAAACTTCCCGAAAAACAGCCCATGTACGCCAAGCTGTCTGGACACATTCTTTTGGTTGAGGACGACGTAGTGAACCAACTCATTTTAGAACGCATGCTCGTTTCGATTGGCTTAAAGGTTACTAAAGCTGAAAACGGAAAAGATGCTCTACAAATATTAGGGACGAACTCTGAAAAGTATTCTTTAATTTTAATGGATTGTCAGATGCCACAAATGGATGGCTGGCGCGCCACACAACTCATCAGAAAACAATTAAAATTACAAACACCTATCGTTGCGCTAACCGCTTATACGCAAGCTGAAGATGTAGAACGTTCGCTAGAAATGGGTATGGATGACTTTCTGGTGAAGCCGCTCAAACTCAACGATTTACACGCTAAGTTAACCAAGCACCTGGTTCGCGCGTGAACAATGTATTAAGTTCGGTTTGAGATACATAAAAATTACGTGCACTCTTTTTTATTTTCACCGCAGCGGCTTCCCAGATAACGCTGAAAAGCGAAAAAATATGTCATTTTAAAGGGTTGCCGGAGTCATCACTGAAACCCAGCGCTATTTAAAAATTAACATCTTTTCCGGCAGTCGTTTGACAAAATATGCTCACAACTGGCATCATGTAAATCAATCTGTCGCTCGAGGTAGAGATGCACCGATCTCACCATTTTTTTTTATGCACGATAGCACTCGGTCTGTTCCTGGGATGTCCTCCAGAATCGGTGCCAGATACG
>MDTG01424817.1_pt1 | contig 10797 bp, 8 predicted proteins | sample 811421 | NCBI WGS metagenome assembly MDTG01 (sample SAMN05326645, study PRJNA326480) | marine metagenome | isolation source: seawater | place: Pacific Ocean: South East | collected 2011 | reverse complement strand
TGTTTTTGCTGATAAGTTAAATTATGTATTTGACAATTTAGGTGATTATTTGGCCAACATCTTTAAACATTATCCATTTGGACGATTTATATTTATTGGAATTGGATTACTAATTGGAATTGGTATTTTTTATTACAGATCGTTGGGCTTATTTGATGACAGTGCTAAAAACTACAAAGCAAACTTAGAAAGAAAAAAAAATAAACAAAATCCAAATTCTAGAAACACCTCAATATTAGCGCTTAAAACTGAGAGGAACAGTGCTGTTTTAACATTAATATTACTCAATGGACTACTCCTTTTTGTAAACCTTTTAGATATAAATGTATTTTTTATTCAAGAAACAACTATCAATAGTAATTATTCATCAGAATTACATAAAGGGACCTGGGTGTTAATTTTCAGTATAATTCTCTCAGCTTCTATGGTAATTTTTGTTTTTAGAAAAAATCTTAACTTCTACAAAAATAACTCAGCTCTCAAAATCATAAGTTATGTCTGGATTCTACAAAATATAATATTAGCCTCTTCAGTTATTGTTAGAGTATATTACTATATAGAGCATCACGGGCTTGCCTACAAAAGAATTGGAGTTTTAGTTTTTGTTGTAGCAACAATAATAGGGTTAGTAACTCTCGGATATAAGGTGAAAAACAAAAAAACTATTTCTTTTTTGTTCAAGGTAAACGGTGTTTCGATTTTCACAATTTTATTAATCACTTCATCATTCAATTGGGATGTAATTATTGCTAAACATAATTTAGTCAATGCTCAAGTTAAAAAAATAGACTACTTATTTGAACTTTCATTATCTGATAAAACACTTCCTATTCTGGATAAGCACAGAGATAAATTAAAGTTGAAAAATTATGCCTATAGAAGTTACAGTTTTTATTTTCCCTGGGTGAAAAATATGAGTCTTACAGAAAAGCTAGATCAAAGAATTGAAAATTTTAAGACAAAACAAAAGAAAAGAACTTGGTTATCTTGGAATTTGTCAGACCAAAAAACCAAAGCTTATTTTGAATCCAATCAAGACACCAAATAATGCGTAATTCTGGAATTTCTAAGGAAATTTTTAATAATGATCTGATTAATAAAATTGCAAACCAATTAAAAATTAGTTTTGTTGAGTTTGAGCATCAAAAATTTATAACTAAAGCCTCATCATTTGACGAATCCCTTGGTTTAAAGGAAAGAGCAAATATTATTACCGAGGCTTTGATTGAATTTCTGCCAAATGACTACAGAACGAGTGCACACATTCTTAAATCTACTTTTGAACCTATTCAAAACAACAATAACAATTGGAATAATTTTTTATACATGCCTTATGCTATATATGTAGAACGAAAAGGATGCACAAAAGAACACCTTGAATTATCTTATGACTTATTAAAAGAGATTACAAAAAGATTTACGTCAGAATTTGCAATAAGGTCTTTTTTGGTGAATTTTCCAGTCTCTACTTTTAAAGTTTTAAATAAATGGGCACGCGATCACGACTTTCGTGTCAGAAGACTAGCTTCAGAAGGTTGCAGACCGAGACTTCCATGGGCTAAAGAAATAAAAGCATTCAACAAAAATCCATATCCCTGTATTGAATTATTACAAATTTTAAGAAATGATGATTCAAAATATGTCCAAAAGTCGGTAGCAAATCATATGAATGACATTTCCAAAAACAATCCTAAAATTGCCATGAAGGTACTTAGTCAATGGAAAAAAGAAGATAACCATAATACTAATTGGATTGTAAAACACGCCCTTAGAACCGAGCTCAAAAAAGGAAACCCAGAAGCATTGAAACTTCAAGGTTACTCATTATCGCCAAAAATAAAAATTTCAAAGTTCGATTTAAGCCCTAAAAAAATAAAAATTGGTGATTCAATTAAGTTGTCCTTTACAATTTTCAATTCGGGCCAAAAAACAGAGAAACTCTTAATTGACTATGTTTGTTATTTCATGAAGTTAAATGGAAAAACAGCTCCAAAAACATTTAAAATAAGCGTTAAAAAATTAATGAAGGGAGAATCCACTACTATTAACAAACTTCATTCGTTTAAACCTATATCTACTCGAAAATTTCATCAAGGAAAACACACAATTGCCCTTTTTATAAATGGCAAATTATTTAATGAAAAATCATTTGAATTAATAGGTTAATCAAAATATTGATTTCATTTCGTCAGCCCAAAAAAATCCGATTGAATTAACTATATTTGTTCCCTAATTTTGGATATGGAATTAAATAATTTGACCGCAATTTCCCCAATAGATGGAAGATATAGAAGACTAACTAAGGATTTAGCAAAATACTTTTCTGAAGCCGCTTTAATTAAGTATCGCGTAAAAGTTGAGATCGAATATTTCATTTGCTTGTGTAAAATTCCTTTGCCTCAATTAACGGAAGTAAAAAGTCAACTATTTCCTCAACTTCGTTCCATTTATGAAAACTTCTCTGAAACGGATGCCTCGAAAATTAAAGAAATTGAAAAAACAACTAATCATGATGTAAAGGCGGTAGAATATTTTATTAAGGAAAAATTAACCTCGCTTGGTTTATCTGATAGCTTAGAGTTTATTCACTTTGGTTTAACCTCTCAAGACATTAATAATACATCTATTCCCTTATCATTGAAGGATGCTTTAAAGGATGTTTACTACCCGATGATTAAAAAGGTAATATCTAAATTGAAAACATTGGCAAAAGAATGGATGGAAATTCCTATGCTTGCACGAACGCATGGTCAACCAGCATCTCCAACATCTTTGGGTAAAGAATTTTATGTGTTTGTTGAACGATTAGAAATTCAGCTAAAGCAATTGCAATCTATTCCTCATTCGGCCAAGTTTGGTGGAGCAACTGGTAACTTTAATGCCCACAAGGTTGCGTTTCCCGAGAGAAACTGGATTGAATTTGCAAATCACTTTGTGAATGATATTCTTGGACTAAGAAGATCGCAGACTACAACTCAAATTGAACATTATGATAATAAAGCTGCCCTATTTGATGCTTTAAAAAGAATAAATACTATTCTAATTGATTTGGATAGAGACATCTGGACATATATTTCAATGGATTATTTCAAACAGCAATTAAAAGAAGGTGAAATTGGTTCGTCCGCAATGCCCCATAAGGTTAATCCAATTGATTTCGAAAATTCCGAAGGAAACCTTGGAATTGCGAATGGAATTTATGAGCACTTGTCAGGTAATTTGCCTTTATCAAGATTACAAAGAGACCTAACAGATTCAACTGTTTTAAGAAATGTAGGCGTACCAATAGGTCACTCAATTATTGGATTAGCCTCAACCTTGAAGGGTTTAGATAAACTTTTATTAAATGAAGCGAAGCTTAAAGAGGATTTGGATAATAACTGGGCAGTTGTAGCAGAGGCTATTCAAACTATTTTAAGAAGAGAGGGTTACCCAAAACCCTATGAAGCTCTAAAAGCACTTACAAGAACAAATGATTCAATAACTGAATCCTCCATTGCTGAATTCATAGAAACTCTAGATGTATCAAATGATATCAAGAAGGAATTAAAAGCAATTTCTCCCTACAATTACATTGGACTTTCTGCCAATATAGGTTAGTTGTATCAAGGCCAATTAATTTTATTGAAGGACTTTTAATAGTCTATTAAACAAAAAAAGAGGAGGATTTTCCTCCTCCCCTATTGCTAACCAAACCTGACAAACTGTATAAAATAGTTTCTTATCTAAAAAACACCCAAGATTAAATTTCTAGTAATAGATCCACATCAATACATTTTTCTTAATTCTCAAAAACTCATCTAAGAAAATCATATCCTCATTACTGACCATTGGGCAACCCAAACTATATGGTGCTTGTTCGGGATAAATTTCAGACTGATTTACCCCAACAAAACTATGCAGCACTATGATTCTTTTGAAAGCATTATTATTTGTTGTATCTAATCCATGCAATTTATAATGTACATTAATCCCCCAATTACTGTGCGATCGTTCACCAATTTTGTATCTCCCGATGGATGAGGCATAGCTTCCTGGTATATTGCTAAAAACAGGTGTATCAGGGCCACTATACACTAAACCCTTTGAACCTGCAATTCCGTGACAAACAATTATTTCCCGTAATATTGAATCTCTTTTGAGGTCCATAACAGCAAACCTTTTTTTACCAGAATGAACCTTCATATCGATCAAGATACATACTGTGGAATTCATTTTGTTTTTTTGAATGTATTCTTTTGCCTGTAACAGCTTTGAAGAATAGTTTGGTTGATATACAGATACCGTCTCACCATCTGTAAATAAATTAGCCAAAGCCACTCCAAAAAGAAATAATAGTATTACTTTCATCAATAAATTTTTGTTCCATTCTTCCATTTGGTGAACAATGAGTTGTTGTTTGTAAGTTCTCCATAAACGTATCCGTTTGTGCTTGAAAAGCTAATTGATTCAGATGCTTTTTCACAAACCACTTTTCCACTTAAATAATCGGAATGAATGAAATAAACTAAGTCATTTTCAACCGCCAAGAATCCGACGTGATAATCAAGGCCAACAACATACAAACGTTTGTTCCCTTTAATTTTTATCTTATGAATAATATCTGCTTCCAACACTGATTTCATTTTTTTGTCTCCACATAAAATATCTATAACAGTGTATGCCGCTTGCTGTGCAAGTTCATATCGGTTCAGATTAAAACCAATATGCTTTAGGGTAGTGCTCACAAAATATCCGCAAGCAATGCTGCCCTTGCCAGGTACATTTGATACTCCGTTATAATCCCATTTTGTACCCATCCAATCCGGAAAAATAGAATCGGTCATGATGTAATAAAAGGATTCTGAAACCATTGAATCCGCATCCATATTTTTCAGCTTTTTTATTGAAGAATCCAATTTTGATTGATAATTACTGCCTGCAGCTGACAAAGCGAAAGGACATACCATTAGTAAGACTATTATGAAACTTTTCATGAAACAACCTTTTAATTTAACTTCCGATAATTTTTAACTGATTTTTATTTTTAGAGAGAAAAATAATAGCGCTAGTTAATAGTTTCTTCAAAACTTATTTTCTTTTTTGAAGCCTGCTCTCTCAATCCTTTAATTATTGCGTTTTCTAATTGAAAATCACGAGTATTAACAAACTTTTCTTTTGCCTTAGCCACAAAATCCTCCCTTTTTTTATTGAGTTTTGCCATCTCTTGTTTAATCTTTTTTCGATTAACAGAAAGCTTATTTATTTTCTGCTGTAAGTCATTATTGGCAAGATTTTTGATCGAAAATGGGAGGTATTTTTTATCGAGTTTACTAATATCAAAATTCTTTCTCTTTGAATAATCAACTAAATCCCAACTACTGTTCCGATATACTTTACTTCCTTTGGACAAATATCTTCTTGAAGCATGAGCCTTGTTTAATCTCTCCGCATTTAAATCCTGTATAATTTGTTTCTCTTTTTTTGAAATACCTACAGCATTGTAAGGAACATATGTTTTGTTTAATTCTATATTCAAAATGGAAATTTGATCATCATATGGAGAGTCATAATGAACAGATTTAGCATCTGAATTAATACAAGCAAAATGACCATTTGTTAAATCTGCACCATGTTTCCAAAAAGTATTAATACCTTCATGTCGATTACCACAAAAAATAGTGTTAACAGTCACATTTTTGCTTTTAGCTATTTTACAAGCCCTTTCATAATGACAAGAACCTTGATTAAAGCCTTCATTACCAGCGATATATAGCATTTGTAAATCATCCGGTGAATTACTCCATTTCAGTTCAGTCAAAGACATACTGATTACTCTACCACAATATTCTTCACCTCCGTTGGTTTTTAAAGCAAATAACTTTTCAGAGATTTCATCCAATTCCCCTGTAAAATTTTGAACCAATTGAACATAGCCATTTCTGATACTAAGATTATCATTACCGTACTGATATAGTGCCAAATCTATATCTGGGTCTTCACCATTTTTATCTTTTGTTTTAGCAAGCTCTGTGACAATCTTCCACAATTGATTTTTGGCCTGGTCTATTAAACCGTCCATACTATTACTGGTGTCCAATATAATTGCCAACTTAATTTTTGTTTTTTTATTCTTAGTTGAATTCGTAACCTCGGAACTATCAGGAAGTTTAAGTTGAACTTTATCCTCGTTCCCAAGGGTTGTTTTCGACTCCTCACAAGAGAATAATGATAGTGTTAAAACACCTGATGCTAAAATTGGGATGATTTGATTTTTCACAGTCTAAATTTTTATTAACTACAGCTAAAATGTCCCCAAAAAAGTTGAAAAAAAATATATAATTAGCGAATTAGGTATTTGATTTAGTAAAATAACTTAACCGGTTAGTAACTCTAAATAAAAGCTCTAAAAATCCCGCTCAGCCTAGGTATTCAAACTATCAATGATTTGGAAATACAAATCTTTTTAAAGATGTTTACACAATCATGCGGCGAAGTAAAACACTTTACAGGATTTATATTTCACTTATATTTTTAATTTTAGCGCCCCTTCAACAGTATGCCGGTGGATTTCAAAATAAAATGAATCGGGAAACTTATTTTTCAAACAATAAAAAAGGGGGTAAAACAGAAAAAATCAATAGCATTAATATTCTTTCAAACCAACACATTAACATGATTAAGGACGTTTTAAAAGTCGATTCTTTATCATTAACTGAATTAAAACAAATTGAAATTATAACAAAATCTTGCATTAATAATAATCTGGAGGAGGCTTTAAGTTGGTCCTATTTCGCCACGGCTAAAATTTATCAGTCGATAAATCAAAATAAAGTTGCTATTGAATATTTAAAATTATCACAAACTGGGAAATATAGGATAAGCGTACCCAATATAAATCTGTTTTTTGCTGAGCTTTATTCCCAGACTGGTGAATATCAAAAATCAAATTCAATATTAAAATCAATTATTCAACCACAAAACAAAAATTCAGCGTTAAAAACCGAATTACTTTTTGTTGAAAATCTAATTGCTTTGAAACAATTTGAGGAAGCTATTCCAGAATTGACGATACTTCAAAAAAGAAAATTGAATAAAAAACAAGAGGCGGAAATCATAAATAAATTGGCTATTTGTTATATCTCTACCAATGAAATCGAAAAGGGAATTGAAGCTTATCAAAAAGCAATCTCAATTACAGAGGAATTAGACGAAATAAATAATTATGAGCAGCGCACAAAGATTAAAAGCTCCATCTCAAAAACATTGAAATCGAACAAACGTTATGAAGAAGATGTAACACTAATAAAAGCCTCCTTAAATAAGAGAAATAGAAAAGCTAATTCACTAGAATATTTAAGATTAGCGGAGTCTTACTTAGCACTCAATAATTATGAAAAAGCTGCATCTTCAATTAATCAATTCATAAAAAGCCCTAACTACGCTTTAATTGATAAAAGTGAAATTATTGTTATTCGAAATACAGCACGAGCAATTAAAAATAAAGAACAGTCGCTAAAATTTATTGATTTCTATACTACCCTGGAAGATACCATTGTGCAACGTAGGGAAAAATTAAACAAGATAAGTAATAGAAAAGGAGTAGAAAACTTACTGCAGCTTGAGTTACTCCGGAAAGAAAAAGAAATTTCACAAAATGCTATTAATAGTTTAGTAAAAGAAGATGCCCTCAAAGAAGATGTTTTGATTGCCAGTCGCTGGGCAATTGGACTATTATTGATTTTAATATTTATTGGTCTATTTGCAGTATTTTATATTCTTAAGGTCGCTAAACAAAGAAGAACTGCCAATCAAAAGCTAGCGCTTCGAACCCTAAGATCACAAATGAATCCTCATTTTATTTTTAATGCGCTCAATTCGGTTAACAGTTTTATATCCGAGAACGATCAAAGATCGGCCAATAAATTCCTTACGAGTTTTTCAAGATTAATGCGTTTAGTGATGGAAAATTCGGAATACGATTTCATTTCGACACAAAAAGAATTGGAAATTTTAGAAATATATCTTGAATTGGAACATTTCAGATTCAAGGATAAGTTTGACTACAAAATAAATGTTGAGGATTCATTAGATGATGATGATTTTGAAATTCCTCCAATGCTTATTCAACCATATATTGAAAATGCTATATGGCATGGATTACGCTACAAAGAAAATTCAGGGAACTTGACGTTACAACTAGCCAAAAAAGAGAAAAATCTTCATATCACAATCACTGATAATGGAATTGGAAGAAAAAAAAGTGCAGAACTAAAAACGAGCAATCAAAAGAGAAATAGAAGCACTGCGTTGAGAAATATAAAAGAAAGAATTCATATTATAAACGAACTGCACGGCTTAAAAATCGGTGTATCCATTAACGATTTTAAGCAAGATGGAACAGGAACGATTGTCGAGTTATTAGTTCCTAAAAATTGACTTAAAAAATAAACTATGAAAACAGTAATTATAGAAGATGAAGCAGCCAGTCGTTTAACCTTGAAAAATTACCTAAAAGAGTATTGTCCTAAAGTAGAGCTTATGGGTGAGGCTTGCAACATAAAAACTGGAGCAGAAATCATAAAAAAACACCAACCGCAGCTTGTTTTCTTGGATATTGAAATGCCTTTTGGAAATGCTTTTGATTTACTTGATCAATACGATAACATTCCATTTGAAACCATTTTTGTAACAGCCTTTAGTGACTATGCAATTCAAGCAATAAACTTAAGCTCCTGTTCCTATCTACTGAAACCAGTAGACATCAGCGAGCTTATAGATGCAGTAAAAAAAGCTGAGGAGTCAATAGCTCAACAATCAACTTTCAAAACAGCCAATATCTTACTGGAAAATTTATCTATCGAAAACAAACAACTTAAAAAAATTGTTTTACCTACAATGGAGGGATTTGATGTAATTCAACTCAAAGATATTATTCATTGCCAAGCTAATGATAATTTAACGGATTTCTACCTCAATAAGGGAAAGAAAAAAACAGTTTGTAAAACGTTAAAGTTTTTTGAAGAGGCCCTGTCTGACTTTGATTTTATGAGAGTGCATAAAAGTCACTTAATTAATATTAATTTTGTTGAATCCTACAAAAAAGGAAAAGTTGGTGATATTAAACTTAGCAATGGGGTTACTATTCCGCTATCAATAAGAAAGAAAGACTCATTTATTAAAAAATTTAGCCTTTAAACATGAAAAATAAATTACTTTTTCTATTTTTTGCCCTCTTAATGCAAGTTTCATTTGCATCTCATAAAACTATCCTCGCTAATGACCAAGACATCAATGCCTTAAAAAAAGTTGATAAAAAAGAGCTAACAGTGAAGCATGGTATCTCATTACAACAGGAAAAAAAAGGAATGACTGAAAAAAACAATAGAAAAAACACACTAAGCGACGAAGAATTACAGAGGAATTTTTTTATGCGAACTGGCCTTCAAATTATTGGAACTTTTGTTTTTATATTCGTTCTTTTTTTAGTTTTTAGGATGAAAAAAAAATAAATTTTCCAAAAGGTATCAGATTAACGTAAATTTACATTAAAAACAAAGGGCTATTTTTTTGAAGGAATTAAAGTCATTAAATAAATTCATAATCTGCTATAAATGGCGACTATTACTAGGGGTACTCTTCATCATATTTGCGAATTGGTTTAATCTTTATCCTGCAAAAATTTTCAGAAATGCAATCGATATCGTTGTTGAAACCATCAACACATACAATAATTTAAAAGGATCAAAACTTCAAACTGAAGTATATGATGATTTAGCAAAAGCACTTTTAATTTTTGCAGTTTTATTGCTAGCCGTTGCACTCATAAAAGGAATATTTACTTTTTTTATGCGATACACCATAATCATGGTTTCGAGATTCATCGAATTTGATTTGAAAAATGAAATTTACAATCATTATCAAAGCCTAGATACATCTTTTTATAAGGAGAATAAAACAGGAGATATAATGAACCGAATTGGTGATGACGTAAGCAAAGTAAGAATGTATTTGGGACCATCTATCATGTACATAATAAATTTAGTTGTTTTATTTACATTAGTAATAACCACCATGGTGAATATAAATGCTGAATTAAGTCTTTATATTTTATTTCCTCTTCCTGTTCTCTCTATCACTATTTACTATGTTTCTAGATTAATTAATATTAAAAGTGAGCGCGTTCAAAAACAACTTTCTAAATTGTTCAATTTAAGTCAAGAGACATTTGCTGGAATTCGAGTAATCAAAGCCTACAACAAGTCAAATTCAACCATCGATAAATTCAATCAAGAAGCCCAAAACTATCACTCAATTGCCATGAATTTAGTCACAACAGAATCTTTGTTTTATCCAGTTATTCTTTTCTTACCAGTACTTAGTACATTAATAACGATTTACTTTGGTGGTTTAGAGGTAATAAAGGGGACTATCACTTACGGAAATATTGGAGAATTTGTAATCTATATCAATTTACTTACTTGGCCAGTAGCCTCACTAGGATGGGTTACGTCTTTAATTCAAAGGGCCGTTGCAAGTCAGAGGAGAATAAATGAATTCCTTCTGATAGAGCCAAAAATTAAAAACCACAGCAGAGAATCTATCGAAATAAAAGGATATATCGAATTTAAAAATGTTCAATTCACTTACCCTGAAAGTGGTATTGAAGCATTAAAAAATATTTCTTTCAAAGTTCAACCTGGTCAAAAACTCGCAATTGTTGGTAAAACAGGCAGCGGTAAATCAACTATTGTCCAATTACTTAATAGGTTATACGATAATTCCTCAGGTGAAATTTTAATAGACAACTGTCCTATA
>MDTG01390768.1_pt1 | contig 10797 bp, 9 predicted proteins | sample 811421 | NCBI WGS metagenome assembly MDTG01 (sample SAMN05326645, study PRJNA326480) | marine metagenome | isolation source: seawater | place: Pacific Ocean: South East | collected 2011 | reverse complement strand
GGACAATTTTATTTACATCGGAATCAACTATGCTTACTTTATCGCGTTTAATCTTTAATTCAGAAAATGGTAAAACTTTTACGTTAGGAAAGACTTCAAAAATCGCCCTATAGGTAAGATCCTCTCCCTCTATCGCATTCGTAATATTCACTTCAGGTGGTGCAACAGGTGAAATTTTTTCAGTTGCCATCGCCTCTTGAAAAGTGGTTTGAATTAAGTCATTGATAACCTCATTTTTTGCCTCTTGCCCGAACCTCTTCCTCACGATATCTATAGGCACTTTTCCTTTTCTAAAACCATCAATTTTTGCGTTTTGTTGTATTTTTGATAATTGCTCCATAATTTTTTGAGTAAACTCCTTCGCAGAGACTACAACTTTAAGAGAGCGCTCTAACTCAGTATTTTTTTCTAATACGATTTCCACTTACAACTTTCCGATATAGATATATTAATAATTTTATTCTGACTTTTTTATGTGCGAAAGGAGAGACTCGAACTCTCACGGGTTACCCCACTGGTACCTAAAACCAGCGCGTCTACCAATTCCGCCACTTTCGCATTATCACTCTAATTTGAATAATATTCAAAGTTATTAGGTATAATGATAACGCATGTCATTACGTTTATTCTATCAATATTACAACTTTTAAATTTTGGTTCCTGATTGCTCAATACAGAAAATTCTTATATCGTAACTTTTGTGAACAATTTTGAATCATCGGTAGAACAGTTAGTTTCAATTATCTGGGGTATCCCCCTAGTGGTATGTGTACTTGGCATGGCGGTTTATCTGCTGTTATTGACACGATTAAGACCATACTTTTATCTCAAACATGCTTTCAAATTACTTTTTCTAAAGAGGGAAAATGAAGGATTAGGCACCAATTCGCATTGGGGTGCCCTTACAACAGCATTAGGCGGAACAATCGGTATGGGCAATATTGCCGGAGTAGCCATCGCACTTCAAATTGGCGGCTCTGGCGCAATTTTTTGGATGTGGATAACTGCAGCTTGCGGGATGATTATAAAATTTTTTAGTTGTACCTTGGCTTGTATTTATCGTCAAAACATTGCCGGCGTAGGGTATGTTGGCGGCCCGATGTATACAATTATAATGGGGTTGGGAAATAATTTTCGATGGCTCTCTTATACCTTTGCATTTTTCGGAATGATAGGGTGCCTTGGGATATTTCAAGCAAATCAACTATCTGCTGTGCTTCTCGCAAAATCTGAGTTGCCGTCTTTTATTCCTAGCATTATTGTCATCGGGGCAATCTTCTTAATCCTCAAAGGGGGGGTGAGACGTCTAGGCTTCTTTTCCAGTTTTTTCCTGCCGCTTATGGGAGGATGTTATTTACTTATCTGCGGAGCCATAATTCTTATGAATATTGACCGGCTAGACGATATCTTGAAATCAATTTTTTTAGGAGCTTTTGACCCGACTGCTGCGATAGGGGGTGTTCTTGGACTATCAGTAAGAGACACAATCGTAACTGGTGTTAAAAGGGCGATTTTTTCAAATGAAGCAGGAGTCGGAACAGAGACTCTAGCCCACAGCACCGCAAAGACAAAATACCCAATCAGAGAAGGACTAGTTGCCATGGTCGGCCCGATTCTCGATACTCACATAATCTGCACTGCTACAGCTTTAATCATTCTGTCAACTGATTTATTGGGTAATACCGAGACTACGGGTATATTACTGGTAGCAGAAGCAATAGAAATAAATTTCCCAGGAATAGGAGCTTCACTTTTAACAGCTATTTTTTCTTTATTTGCCTTATCAACAATGATTACTTATGCCTATTATAGCACGACCTGCGCGAAATATTTCTTTGGTGAAAAAATTGGTAAATATTATATTTATTTTTATTTGGCACTGATTTTCGTTTCCCCATACTGGTCGCCAACTACGGCAATTGGAATTATAGATATAGCTTTTGCACTAATGACAATACCAAATCTCATTTCAATTTTTTTACTTACCCCAGTTGTACTTGAAAAAATGAATACATATCTAAAGAGGCTATAGATGCGTTAGCCCTAACCAGCCTAAAAAGGTTAAGAAACTTTTTAAGAGCTTAGTGAGATTTCGTTTAAATTTTCAAGGCAAATATCGGCGTGAGAAAAATCATGCTCTTTAACATACTGCCCCGGTAAAGCTATCGTAAATACTCCCGCTCCCTTTGAAGATCTTACTCCGCTGGTGCTGTCTTCAATCGCTACAGTGGTCCTAGCTCCTAGTGTTAAAAACTCTAAAGCTTTTTTATAGACCATTGACGGAGGCTTTGGTTCCAAACATTGTTCCCTTGATAAAATCACCTCAAATAAACTAAAGTCAATTTTATCTTTTAATGAATCTTTAATTGCTAAAATATTTTGCTCTGAAGTCGTTGTAACCCAACCTAATTTAATACACTGAGAAGCACATTGCTCCATCAACTCTTTGACTCCACTTCTTGGCTCTATTTCGACCGATACTAATAAATCAACGAAATAGTCTCCTTTCATAGTGTAAATTTTTTCGATTTCTTCTTCTGACAGAGATGTATTTGTTGACTTTGAAAACTCCGATATTCTTTTTCTTCCGCCGGCTTGGACAAGCATCGGTTTATATTCAGGAGGCGTCCACTCCCAATCTAAACCAAATTTTTTAAAGGCTTTATTGAAAGCCTGTAATTGAAGCTCTGAAGTCTCTGCGATGGAACCTATAGAACCAAATAGAATTGCTGAGACTCCGTAAAAAATTTCCCGATTATCATAGCTTAATGATTTTATTTCCAATTTTATCTCCCAATAAAAATTACCGTCGCGCGGTGCGCGCAAATTACTTAATCATTATTAAGCTTGAGTAAGTATACTAAGCGCAATTTAACCTGTCATCTATTTGTGATTATCGATTTTTTTACTCTTAGCGCTTGTCCAAATTTCATCAATAGTATCAATTAAAGAGTTTTCACTATTTTTAATCATTGTCGAAATCATGCTCGCCTCACTAAACGACCAAAACAGCCCAGCCTCAAGGAATACTATCTCGCCATTTCTATTGTCTACGCGAAAATCAAACAAAGAATAATGACGAGCATTCAAAGACTTGTGTGCAGTTATTGCCTGAGCAGTAAGGTCCTCTAGAAGAACCTGCTCAACTTTAGCTGGACAAATAGGCCCTACTTGTGATGTTGATGCTTGGCTATTTGGCAAGCCTTTTTTGTCAATTTCTAGTTTATCTTCTGTCCGGCGGATGGGATACTTTTCTGATACTGGATACTCAATAATCGATGGAATAAAAAAATGATTATTTAGTTCCAATACAGCGACCCTCAATTCACGTCCAGGTATAAATGCCTCAATCAAAACTTCCGAATCTAAATTAAAAGCAACTTCAAGAGCTTTATTTAACATTTTTTCCCCTTCCACCAAAGACAACCCAGAAGAATTATCTTCACTGTTAGGTTTTACAATGAAAGGATAAGGTATGGTCGGACTCTCATCACAATTTAATAACTCGCCACGTGCTACTCTAACTCCATTTTGAGAAACTAAATTTCGGGTCAAATTTTTGTCCATAGAGGTTTTCATGGTGTCAGCGGAAGAACCTACCATTGAAAATCCTAATTCTTCATGAAAAAAATGCCGATAGAGCGTCATTCCATTTTTACAAAACATGTGCGGCACTATCAAAGCATCTTCATCCAATGAAGCTAACAATTGAATTATATCTTTGGGTTCAAGCGAGTCTAAATTGTCTCCGTAATACCATTGGTTACCTGGCTTGACCACTATATAACTTTGCTTCCAGCCTGGGGGGCATATCACATTTCTGGAGTAAATCATTGAAAGTTCCAAGAAAAAATTCGACGTCGGAGAACCACACAAGTGATAAACCTTGTTTGCTTCAGTCATCTTATTAATCCCCATCAACTTCGACCAATTTTCCAATATTAAAATCAATTCGAACCCAGGGTGACTTGGACTTCAGCGCTTGTATTAATAAAGAAGGGATTTGCCAGTGATAAACCATGAGAAATGGCAAAGGATCGGATGGATCAAGAATTGCCTCTTTACCAAAAAAAAGTAGTTTCAATTTATCTGTGAAATGTTCAAACGAACGACATTTTAACAGCTCCCACAGTTCGTGATACAGCCAATAAGTTTCTCTAGCTTCCGGCCTAGGGAAGCACGGTTCTATTTGGGAAGACAGGGAGCGTTGCGAAGGGATATAGGAATCAGCAACACATTCAGAGTTATAGAAAGCACTAATAGCTGAGTGTGTTCTTGGATTGCATTCAATCGGCATAACCTCACCTCTCTCATTCACTATAAAATCAAATGATATCTGGCCGGTAAGATTCATCGCCCTAACAAATGTCTCGACCCAAAGATAGATAGCTTTATTGGCCACATGTTTATAACGAAGTTGAAATTCAGATGATTCACAACAGCAGTGCAATAGGATTCTGCCTTCGTGCACTGTTGAATGAGTACAAAACTCTTGCCCAGGTATAAACTCTTGCAAAACCCAAGAACGTTCGGGAGATATTTCTAAACTATTGAAATATTCTTTTTGTCCGTCAAATGGCAGGAGAGGACGCTTGAGTCTTTCAACTGGCGCATAAGCTAAGCTTTTCAATACATATCTTTTTTTTGTGCGGTTAAAGTCGAAGGTTTCAATTTCATGTTTTGATTTTATCAAGTGTACCTCAGGGCTTGTTAAGCCTAGTTCACGAGCCTTAGTGCATAGATTATGTTTATTATCAAGACATCGAAGTTCATTTTCTGTGAAATGGAAGATTTTAAGTTTATCGCCTATATTATTTTTAAGTTTTGCTTCCCTATAAACTGAAATGGGACTAGACACTGGAATCATCAAATTAATCTGCTCTTGTTTGACAATTGATAATAGAGTTTTCTCGTAATTAGAATATTCTTCTGATATTGACGGCAACAGATAGAAAGAATCAACACAGTTTGACCAAGCGTGACCCGACGCCCAGTATTTTTTATCCTCTGCAAGGATGATTTTATATCCACTTGTTTTTAGCAATCTAGCCAGAAGAAGAGTTTTAGTCATCTTCCCACCAGTTAGTAAAATCGACCCTTTATTGACTAATTTTTTATTTTTTTTGTTTGATAAAAGTTTTGTAAGCAAACTAATCAAAACAATGGACAGAGTAAGAGGAATCAAAAGTTGTAAAGCCACGATAACTAGGAAAGTAGACAATCGACCTTGAGTTCGCAATTCCATTAAGAAGGGCACCTTTTACGAAAGATTCAATTTTCAAGCAATTAATCTAGCAAGCGTCACGCCATCACGAAGGGGAATAAGCACCTGTTCTATCCTGGACTCCTTAGAAAGGTATTCATTAAATGACTTAATCGCTTCTCCACCTTGGCCACGATACTCCTTCCTCATGTATGGCTCTCCCTGTAGCAATGTATTGTCAATTAAGAAGATCCCTCCTAGCTTAACCATATTGTGTTCAAGGAGAAATTGGAAATAACTCTTATAACCTACTTTATCAGCGTCTAGAAAAACCAAATCAAAAACGGCTTCTTCTCGCATTAATTCTTCTAATGACTCTAGTGCATCACCTACTCTCACTTCAATTTTATGACCATGCTCGGACTTAGAAAACTGGTTAACAGCAAATCTCGCCGCATGATCATTGATTTCACACGCTACAAGCTTCCCTTCCCTTGGCAATGCTTGAGCCATAGCCAAAGCTGAGTAGCCTGAAAATAAACCAATTTCTAAAACATTTTTACAATTCGCTAGAGCAACTATTTGCCTGAGAAAAACCCCCTCGACGTGGCCTGATAACATTTCTGGTTCTAGCGAATTTAGCTGAGAAGAGTCACTGCCTTGCCAGTCATGTTTAAGTGTTTCCTCGGCTAGCTTTTTCAGAGCGCCATCCTCTTGAGTAGTGTTATCGATTAGATAGGGCTCAATTCCGTTCGCCATATCCTTCGTAGTTTCTAGCAATTCTTTGGTCTCCGGGTCAAGTGAGCCTTTTGCCTCTATATTAGCCAAGACTCGCTCTAGGTTCGAAGCAATAATAGATATAGGTGTGACTGGTCTCAATTTTGTCATGATTTTTTTCCTACATGATTATTTTTGAATTTGGCGTGATTCCGCCAGAACCTCGGAAGGATCCTCTAAGCCCACGTCTTTACAATAAGGTTCAATTCCTACGCCATTTCGGTCAAATTCCTTACAAACTAACTGATAATTTAAAATACCTTTTCTCAATTGGCCTTTACTTAACTGATTAATGTAACCGCATTTTCCTATTTCACCTTTAGGAACAGGAGCTACCAGATTACCCCCTCGTTTATCTATGATGCTTTTCTGTGCACTCCATAAAAGCTCTTCATCGAGCAGAATATCGTGCCATAAACTTAATTCGAAGTCACTGATTAGTCGAAGGATACGTAAAAGCGATTTTTCATCAAGCCATCCTACTTCGTGACTGAGAAAAGCTCCAAGCCCCATTCCTATTGACACAGCATGGCCGTGTAATAGGCCTGCTTGGAGTTCGAAACCAGGCGACCACGTATGACCGTAAGCGTGAGGTCGACACTGATGAGTTTCAAAAAGATTATCGTATTCCGCTTCCACATAACTTCTCATTGCTCCACCGAGAATCTTATTAGCCATTCCTCTAATAAATTCAGAATCATTGGTTTCAACAGTAGCAAATTTGGTATGAAAGAGTTTCGGTCCTACTGACTCAAGCTGTTGAAACAAATCATAGTCTTTAACAACTGCCATTTTTATTATTTCCGCTACGCCGTGGCGCAACCATCCAATTTTCAAGGTTTTAAAAAATAGCCTATCGGCTATTGTCAAAACTGGGGCATGATAGGCACCTGATAAGTTTTTATAACCCAAACCATCGCAACATGTCCGTGGTGAGGGGCCAGCATCTATAGCTGAGACAATGGATGATCCTATCATTACATAAGGCGTGTTTCTGTTAAACAAGGCACAGGCGAGACCTCCAGTATCTGCCAAGACGCCTCCACCTATAATCAAAACTGGCTCGTTTCTTGCCACCGCATGCTGCTTAAAATCATTTAACATCCTTTCAACAATGGGCAACGTTTTATCGACCTCCATTGCTCGATAAACATTCAAGTGAAGAGGTATGTTATGATTCTCAAAGTACGACTCAATCCTCTCGCGATAATGCTTTTCAACATTGCTATCAATTAAACAAATACATCTTCCTAATGGGCTGTAGATATTTCTAAGGATGTTGTTTTTAGGGTTAAATATATCCTCTTCAATTCGGATAGAAGTGAACGTATGGTGCGACATAACAGCTTCAACTGCTCGATCATCGTTATCACTGATAACGCTACCTGTGCTCTCCCGATAGGAAGAAGTGGGAAAAAGAGCATGAGGGTTAACCGCTTCTAACTGAGCAGAGAACGCTAAGAGATCTTCTCTATACGGCCCTTCTATCAAAATTTCAGATAAACTTTTGTGTCCTATTGTACTTGCTAAAGTTTGCTGGTTAAAATGTGCAAGAGTTTTATAAAGGTCAGGCTCTATAATTTCCGATAACTCAACCAAGCACCCAGTGAAAACTTTAATAGGTTGAGAATAACAAGCCCTCAGTCGACGCAACACAGGCAGAACTCTCAATGTATCGTTTTCAATTGCCAGCTGGTCCAAGGAAGGGTCGTAGAAGGGTGATTGAACGGCAGAAATAACCAAATCAATGACATTTTTATCATTTTTAATTCTCTCCCAATAATCTAGGACGTTTGATTTTTCTTCAACAAGAGAAAAGACGGTACGGATTAAAGTTGAGACAAGGGAGATCTGGTTCATATTAGTTTATCATTACGTTTCAGTTTTCTAAATAGATCATTAGTGGCATTTTCGCCAAATTATAGCAAATAGAGACGTCTAACTTTCTGATGGGCCATCAAGGACTCGAACCTTGAACCAATTGATTAAGAGTCAACTGCTCTACCAATTGAGCTAATGGCCCAATTCACAAAAAAATTAAATTAAATGGGGTGGACGATGGGGATTGAACCCACGACCTCAGGTGCCACAAACCTGTGCTCTACCAACTGAGCTACGCCCACCATTAACCTGAATCTCTTCTAGCGCGCCTGGCAGGATTCGAACCTGCTACCCTCTGCTTAGAAGGCAGATGCTCTATCCAGATGAGCTACAGGCGCTTGAAAAGATCATCTCGCTTTATTTTATATCAGTGCCTCCAACTCGCAAACATTTAGCATTTCAAGTGTCGGGGCAGAGGGATTTGAACCCCCGACCCCCTGCTCCCAAAGCAGGTGCGCTACCAAACTGCGCCATGCCCCGAATCTTGACTTAATTTCTCAGACTCGCGATGATATCAGTCTTATGGCCATGTTCAAATAAAAATTTTCAAATTAATTAAATCGACAAGCTAAAAAGGCCCCATCGCGGGATAAGGAGAAAACTTGTACGCTTTCATATCAGATACTCATTTATCCGACAATAATAAGGAAAAAGTAGAACTTTTTATAGCTACAATAAAGCTTTTAGCGAAGAAGCAAGGTGCTATATATTTGTTGGGGGATGTTTTTGATTTTTGGGCTGGGGATGATGATCTTAAATATCCTCAGGAAAATGTGCTTTTAGCTCTAAAAAAAGCCGTCAATGCCGGTACAAAAATTTTTTTAATAACGGGTAATCGGGATTTTCTTATTAGCAATGATTTCTCGAGACAAACTGGAGTCCGCATCCTTCCCGAATTGTGCCCGTTAACGATTAACGGCAATAAATTCTTATTAACCCATGGAGACCTGCTGTGCACTAATGATGTCTCCTACCAACTTTTTAGAAAGATTATACGTAGTTTTTTTGTCAAGAGGTTATTTTTATCTTTACCCCTTAAATTGCGAAACGCATTGGTCTACCAGACAAAAAGACAAACAAAAAAATCAGTGAATAAAAAAGCGATGGATATAATGGACGTCGACCAACAAACTGTCATAGACCTTATGTCAGAATACGGGGCAACATGCCTAATCCACGGGCACACCCATCACGCAGGAGTTCATGAATTTAGCGATAGTGATAAGAAATTATCCAGAATTGTCTTAGGTGACTGGGATGGATGTTGCTCAATTTTAATTATTGATCAGAACAGAAAACAACTTATAACAGCACACACTTTTTTAAATAGTTACTCTTAGTTTTGCCTCCTATGAGAAGTAAAAATTAACATATCCTATTCCATGAAAAATGAGGGCCAGGGTCTGTTTTTCGAACCGGAGCAACATCCGAGTGACCTACAATTTCCAGATTTTTACATCCCCTTATTTTGCTGGCGTTTATTTTTGTAATAACTTGCGACAGACAATCGTATTGAGCATCTTCAAAAGGCGTGTCGTCTGTTCCCTCTAGTTCAATTCCAACCGAGAAATTATTGCAATCCCGACAACCATTCCATAAGGATTTTCCAGCATGCCATGCGCGATTATTTAGACTTACAAATTGAGTCGCCTTCCCCACTCGGTCTATGTATATATGTGGAGATACTTTAAGCCCACTCAGGCTATCAAAATAGTTATCTGCTTCAAAATCTAAGCGGTTAGTAAAAAAATGAGCGACAAGGTCGCTTCCATACTGGCCGGGTGGGAGACTGATACAATGAATGACTATTAGGTTGACGTCTATATTTGGTGGACGCAAATCAAAATTTTCTGTAAAAATTCTATTCAAATCCGCCAACCAACCAAACTTAAAATTATTTTTCATTTGCTTGAGGGATGGGCTAATACAAGAGAGAATTTCAACTGGTCGCTTTCGAAGTGCCTGTCAACTTCAAATCCTGCCTCTCTCAAAAGGTTTTCAAAACTTTTTTTTGTGAATTTTCTGCTAATTTCAGTCAAAATTGATTCACCTTGGTAAAAAAATAATTTTTCATTGAGTATTGATACTTCCACACATTGTTCATCGGAGCTTACTAGATGCATTTCAATCTGCGACTCAATCGGGTTATAAAAAGCATAATGATAGAAATTTTCTTTTACAAACTTCGTTTTAAGTTGCCTATTAAATACAGATAAAACATTGAGATTAAATTTAGCAGTGTATCCAGCTCTATCATTATATGCAGCATGTAATAAATCTGGACGTTTAACTCGATCTGCACCAATAAGAAGGTAGTCATCAAAACCCATTTCATTTTTCAACTTTTTCAAAAACTGTAAAGCCAAATCAGCATCAAAGTTTCCAATGGTTCCGCCAAGAAAAATAAACAGCCTTCGTCTGCTATCATTTGACTTCCACTTAATCTCTTCGGTGTAATCGGCAACAATCGGGTTGACTGATAACCAATCGTATTTTTTTTCAAGATTATTCGATGACCAATTGAGCATCTCCTCACAAACGTCCACTGGCTCATACAGCCTCCCGTAGTTTAGCTTCTGACAAGCATCAAATAGATGCTTGGTTTTTCTTGATGCTCCACTACCCAACTCTGTAATACAATCAGGTTTTACAAAATTAATTAATTCTGTCGAAATATTCTCAAGCAACTCGGATTCAATACGAGTTGGGTAATATTCCGGAAGACCGCATATTTGATCAAACAATCTTGATCCCACGTCATCATAGAAGTATTTGGGCGGTATAGACTTTCGCTCTTGCAACATTCCTAATTTAAAATCTTTTACAAGTGGCGAATTTATTAAATTTAGCTCCATGAAATTTTACCTGTTAAATATAGATTTTAAAGACCGTTGGCCAGAACAAATTATTATTGCGGTTTATTATCACTATCCCCT
>MDTG01236343.1_pt1 | contig 10797 bp, 9 predicted proteins | sample 811421 | NCBI WGS metagenome assembly MDTG01 (sample SAMN05326645, study PRJNA326480) | marine metagenome | isolation source: seawater | place: Pacific Ocean: South East | collected 2011 | reverse complement strand
TTTATGATTTTTAATATATTTTTTTGAAATCAAAAATGCCTCAGGAATTCCGTTAGGATTTTTTTGGATTAAATATTTTAATTTAATTCCTAAATCTGAACCGTTACCTAAAAGTTTTTTATACAGTTTAATACTGGAAGGATCACAAATTATAATTATTTCTTTTATTTTGCACATTAACAAAACACTTAAAGAGTAATAAATCATTGGTTTATTGAAAACTGGAAGTAAATGTTTATTAACAGACATTGTTGTAGGCCACATTCTCGAACCTGTTCCACCAGCTAATAGTATTGCTTTCATAATTTTTGTTTTTCTAAGAACTTTTTATAATATTCAATTGTCTTATATAATCCCTCATTAATTTTTGTTTTACTTTTCCATCCAAGTTTATTTATTTTACCACTATTTATTTTATAAATTTGATCATGGCCAGGTCTATCTTTTACATATTTTATTAAATTAAGATTTCTTTTTATTTTAAAATTTTTATTAATAACTTTAAAAATTTTTTTAATTAAGTCTATATTTTTAAATGATACACCACTGCCAATTAAGAACGTATCTTTAGAAATATCTTTTTTTATCAAAAATTCAATTGCATTCACAAAATCTTCTACAAATATCCACTCTCTTATATTTAAACCTTTTCCATATAATGGAATTTTTTTATTTTGCAGAATTGCATTTATTATTACAGGTATAAACTTTTCTTTATTTTGATAGGGCCCATAGTTGTTTGAACAATTTACAATTAAATAATTTATATCGTAAGTATTTGACCATGATCTAACTAAATGATCTGAAGAGGCTTTAGATGCTGAATATGGCGATCTTGGGTTATATCTAGAATTTTCAAAAAATTTTTTATTTTGTGCTTCTCCAAAAACTTCATCAGTTGATATGTGTATTAATTTTACTTTATTATTTATAAGTTTTAAAAGATTGTATGTACCATAAATATTTGTTTTAATGAAATTGTCAGGGTTTTTAATCGAATTATCAACATGGCTTTCAGCTGCAAAATGAACAACCATATTAGGTTTAAATTTTATAAATTCTTTTTTTAATTTTTTAAAATTTGAGATATCAATTTTTTTATGCTGATAATTTTTTTCTTTTTTTAGCAAATTATAAATTTCCACAGAAGCTGCATATGTAAAATTATCAATGTTAAGAAATTTTACTTTTGGATATTTTTTTGTAAATATCTTTAAAAAATTCCCACCAATAAAGCCTAAACCACCAGTTACCAGAATTTTTTTATATTTCATTTTGATAATTTAAATATTAAGAAGTTTATCTTAGTATATATATATTAATAACACAAATTTAGTAAGATAATGAAGTATCAAGATATACCCATTTTAGTTCTTGGTTATAATCGACCTGAACATATAAAAAAATTAATTTTATCTTTAAGAAAAGTTAGACCGAAAAAAATTTATATTTCTCTTGATGGACCTAAAGACAATCTCACTGATAAAAATAAAATTGAAACTGTAAAAAAAGAAATCAAAAAAATAGATTGGAAATGTAAAATAAAAAAAAATTATAATACCAAAAACTTAGGATGTAGAAATTCAGTTTCTAAAGGCATTTCATGGTTTTTTAGAAAAAATAGGTTTGGAATTATTTTAGAGGATGATTGTATACCAAATAAATCCTTTTTTATTTTCTGTCAAAAAATTGATGCAAATTATTCCAAAAATCAAAAAGTATTTGCAATTTCAGGATCAAATTTTTTTAATAGGACAGTTAAAAATGATTTTTTCTTTTCAAAATATAATCATTGCTGGGGTTGGGCAACATGGAGTAGGGCATGGAAATTCTATGATAATAGTTTCACATTCTGGCCAAAGTGGAAATATTCTAACCAGTGGAAATATTTACATGATAACATATTAGAGAAAAAATATTGGGAAAAAATATTTGATAATGTATTAAAAAGAAAAATTGATAGTTGGGCTTATATTTGGACCTGTTGTGTGTGGAGAAAAAACGGACTTACAATAATACCAAAAAAAAATCTTATAGAAAACATTGGATTTGATATGAATGCTACAAACACAATAGATAACAAAAAATTTTATAAAAAGGCCTCAGAATTAAAATTTAAAAAAAACCTAAATGTTAAAATTTCTGTTGCTCCATTTAAAGAGAATGATGAATACGTTTTTGAGAATCATTTTAAAGGAAAATATTCTTTATGGCCATGGCTAATAATTAAACTCTTGAAAATATTTGCCAAAAACCCTCTAATATTTTTCATTAAATTAAATAAATTTGTTAGAAAATAATAATGATAATAAAATATTTGTTTTGTCTGATAATTTGTATTTTTAATAGTAAAAAAAGATTTATTATTTTAAATCCTGATCTTTCTTTTATTTTTATTAAAAGTATTTTGATTTTTGATAAAAAAAATAAAAACTTTTTTATACAGAAAATTGAGAGATTTGGAGATTTTATTACTGTATTTGAAATATTCTATGAAAATAATTACGATGTAAAGAAATTTAAATTTTGGTCAAAAATTTCAAGAGATGAAAAGAACAAAATTCCATTAATTATTGATTGTGGTGCAAACATAGGATGCTCAACAGTATATTTTCATAAAAATCATCCAGAAAGTTATATAATTGCTATTGAACCTGAAAAAAAGAATCATATTCTTTTAAGAGAAAATTCTAAAAGTGTAAAAAAAAAACTAATTATAAATTCAGCAATTTCTAGTACAGTTTATCCTTATAAAATAAAAGAGTCATTTGATAGTAGAGGCCACTCTGTCACATTAACTAAACAAAATAATCTGAAATCTAAAACAACAACAGTAAATCAAATCCTTAAAAAATTTCCAAAAAAAAAATTTAATTATTTTATAATAAAAATAGATATTGAAGGTTTTGAGAATGAATTATTTAAAAAAAATACTGAGTGGTTAGATAAATTTAAAATAATTATTATAGAGTTGCATGATTGGATGAAACCTTATAACAAGATGTCACATAATTTTCAGAGATCTATGTTAAAATCAAAGAAATTTAGAGATATAGTTGTATCTGGAGAAAATTTAATATTAATAAATTATTAATGAACATATTGGTTACGGGAGGATTGGGTTATATTGGTTCACATCTATGTGTTGAGCTTTTAAAAAAAAAAATAAATGTTTTCGTAGTTGACGATCTTTCTAATACTTCAATTAAAGTTAAAAGCAAAATAGAAAAAATTAGTAAAAAAAAAATTAAATTTTTTAAAAATAATTTAGAAAATATTGAGTCAATTTCAAAAATTCTTAAGGAAAGTAAAATAACTATTGTTTTTCATTTGGCAGGGGTAAAAGCTGTAAATGAATCGACTATAAATCCATACAAATATTTTAAAAAAAATTCTTTTTGCACAATGAATTTGCTCAAAGCCATGGAAAAAAGCAATGTCGATAATATTATTTTTAGTTCTAGTGCAACAGTCTATGGAAATGAAAATAAAAATCCAATCAAGGAAATAGGGAGCCTTCAACCAATTAATCCTTATGGAACTTCAAAATTAATTTCAGAAAAAATAATAATAGATTTCGAAAAATCGATTAAAAGTTTAAATTATGTAATATTGAGGTATTTTAATCCTATTGGTTATCATGAGAGCAAGCTTTTAAACGATGACAATTCCAATGATAATTTAATACCTAATTTAATTAAGTCCTTTAAACTTAATAAAAAATTTAAAATTTATGGAAAAAATTATAATACTAAAGATGGCACCGCTATTAGAGATTATATACACATAAAAGATTTAATTAGTGCACACATATCTTCAATTAATTTTATAAAAAAAAATAAAAGCTCAATATTAAATGTAGGCACTGGTAAAGGATATACAGTTTTAGATGTAATCAGGTCTTGTGAAAAAGTAATAAATAAAAAAATAAATTTTAAATTTACTGGAAGAAGAAAAGGTGATCCAGAAAAAATTTTTTGTTGTTCAAAAAAAATTAAAAAAAAACTGAATTGGAAAGCAAAATTTACATTATTAAAAATGTGCAGCGATGCTATTCAAATTAAAAACTAAATATTTGGTATGGAAAAAATTAAAATTATATTTAAATTTATTCTCTTAAATATAAATAAAGAATTAAAAAAAAAATTATTTTTTTTATTTTCAATAATGTTAATTGCTGCTTTAATGGAAGTGGGTTCAATTGCTTCATTAATACCTTTTTTACAAAATGTTTTATTTGTAGAAACAACTGAAGAAATATTGGTTTTTGATAATTTATTCAATAATTTTGAAATTTATAATAAATATAGATTTACGTTTATTACTATATTTTTTATCAGCTTTATACTTTTATCTTTATTCGTGAGACTGTATTTGCTTAAATTGATGTTTAGATTTACTAGAGAGTTAGGATATTTTTTTGCGTCTCAGATTTTTAACAAAATAGTTAATTTAAATTATCTAAATTTTACAAAAGAAAGTTCAAGTAAATATTTGTCAATATTAGAAACAAAAGTGGATAAAATAGTTGACATGGTTCACAATGGTGTTGAAATTTTATCATCGATTATAATTTTATCTTTTATTTTAGTGGCATTACTAATAATAAATACAGAGATTACTTTGTTAATTTTTGCTTTCTTTTTGGTTTGTTATTATTTTTTATTTAGAAGATATAAAAAAAAAATGAATAAAGTAGGAGAGGACTATTCAATAGGTCTCTCTGGAAGAATGAAAAATGTTCAAGAAATATTTGGTTCTTTTCGTTTATTAAAACTTGATCAATTAAAAAGTAAAATTTTTTTTACAAATAGATTTTTAAATTTAGATTTCAAAATAAGGTCAGCTCTTGAAATTATTAATTTTTTAGGGAATTTTCCTAGATTTTTAGTAGAGGGAATAGCGATAGTAGTCATATCAGTACTTGCATTTTTTCTCATAAAATTTGAGGTCTATGAACAAGAGATTATTATTTTATCCTTAGGTGTTATAGGGTTTTCAGCACAAAGATTATTACCATTAATTCAAAAAATTTATTTTTCCTCTTCATATTTAATTTCATGTAAAGATGCAGCATATGATGGAATTGAATTTCTACTTAATAAAGATCTAGAGGAAAAAAACTCTCTAAAAGTTTCTGAGGACAAAATAATAAAATTAAATGACTCAATTAAACTTAAGAATGTTTCATTTACATACTCAACTAAAAATGAAAATAAAATATTTAATAATGTCAATCTAGAAATTAAAAAAAATTCTAAAGTTTGTATTTTAGGGAAAACCGGGAGTGGAAAAAGTACTTTTGTAGATTTAATTGTGGGACTATTGAAACCAGAAAGTGGAGAAGTTTATATTGACGCCAGCAATATTGAGAATGTTTTGCAATCCTGGCACAATCAAATTTCTTATGTGCCGCAAAGCACTTTTTTATTAGACTCAACAATTCTCGAAAATATAGCATTTGGGATTAATAGAAATGATATTGATTTATCAAAAGTTGAAAACTCAATCAAATTAGCTGGTCTAAAAGAATTTATAGATACATTGCCAGAAAAATATAATTCGAGAATCGGAGAAAGAGGAATTCAACTATCTGGAGGTCAAATACAAAGACTTGGTTTGGCAAGAGCTTTTTATAAAGAATTTGAAGTTTTGATTTTGGATGAATCAACAAATGCTTTAGACTCTGATACTGAGAATGAAATTTATAATAATATTAAAAAAATACTCAAAGATAAAACTATTATTGTTATTACACACAAAAAAGAATTGGCAAAGAATTTTGATAAAGTCATAAGAATTAATGATGGGTTAATCGAGATAAATTAAAAAAAAAATGAAAGATATAAAAGTTGTTATTTTAGCTGGAGGAAAGGGAACGAGACTCTCCCAATACACAGAAAATATTCCTAAACCAATGATAAAAATTGGAAATGTTCCAATGTTAACCCATATCATGAGATTATATATGTATTATGGTTTTAAAGATTTTATAATTGCAGGAGGTTATAAAATTAATGTTATTAAAAATTATTATAAAAATTCAAATGAGTTTAAAAATCTAGAGATTGTTGATACAGGAATTAATACTTTAACTGGTAAAAGAATTTTAAGATTAAAAAAATACCTTAAAGAAAATGAAAATTTTCTTTTAACTTATGGAGATGGAGTATCAAATATTAACATTAGAAAATTGTTTAAGTTTCATCTTAAAAATAATAAAATTGCAACAATTACAGCTGTTAGGCCTCCTGTTAAATTTGGAGAACTAAAAATCAACAAAAATTTAACTGTGAAATCTTTTTTAGAAAAACCTCAGGCCAGTAAAAATTGGGTAAATGGTGGTTTTTTTGTATTAAACAGAAAAGTATTTAATTTTATCCCACGTTATAACAATATGTTTGAGGAAAGACCTCTAAGCAATCTAACTAAAAAAAAACAATTAATTGCTTTTAAACATTCTGGTTATTGGAAGTGCATGGATAATTTAAAAGAAAAAAATCAATTAGAGGATATTTATAAAAAATACAAAACAGTATGGAAAATAAATTAATTCTAAACTCTACAGAATTGACAGGTATTCTTGGAAAAGGAGAAATTGAAAAACTATCCGTGGTAGTCGAAAAAAATGCCTGGTTGGAATACAGAAAGAAATACGATTTAGCATCTAATTTAACTATTCTAGATTATCCTATTCAATTAGATTTTGAATTGAATGCATCATGTAATTTAAAATGTCCTATGTGCCCAATTTCAGCAGAGTCACCTAAGGGCAAGGGAAAAAAAACTTGGTTTGATTTTGAATATTTCAAAGAGTTGATAGATTATTCAGTAAAAAAGGGAACTAGAGCGATTAAATTAAATTATATTAATGAACCTCTAATAAGAAATGACCTAATTCAGTTTATTACATATGCTAAAGAGAGTGGAATAATTGATGTTTATTTTAGCACAAATGGAATATTGTTAAAAAAAGATATAAGTGAAAAACTAATTAAATCTGGCTTAACAAGAATTCAAATATCTCTAGACGCATTTACTCAAAAAACTTACGATAAGGTTAGACCTGGTGGAGATTTTAATAAAATTATTGACAACGTTAATCAATTTTTATTATTGAAGAAAAAATATAATGCTAGCATTCCTCTATTAAGAGTTAATTTTGTTAAAACAGAATATAATGAATTTGAATTAGATAGTTTTATTAATTTTTGGAAAGATAAAGTTGACATGATAGGTGTTCAAGAATTTATAAAACCAACAAAAGTTAAATCATCAATGAAAAGTAAAAAAACACTGAAAAGGAAAGATTTTAAGTGTTCTTTCCCATTTAAACAATTGGTAATAAATAACGAGTACCAGGTTTTGCCATGTTGTACTTTTTGGGGAGAAGAAATGCCAATAAAAAAAGTTTCTAAACCCGAGGATTTACTAGATGCCTGGAATCATCCAAAAATGAAAGATTTGAGAAAAAAGCATCTAAGTGGAGATTATAGATCAATACCTCAATGTAAAAATTGTGTTGAGGGTGGTTTAGATTAAATCATTCAGAAAAATGAACAAATATAGTCGAATAGCAATTTTTGGATTAAGATCTGGCAATAGTTTAGAGCAATTTTATTTAGATGCGTTTAAAAAACTAAAATTTAAAAATATTAAATTTTTAAGCAATAATTTTCTATTTAAAATATTTTGTATTTTAAATAAATATAAATTATTTTTTTTTTTAGAAATTTTTTATTTTTTTCAGAAAAAAAAAATTGAGAATTTTTTAAATAAAAATGAGATTGAAATACTTATTGTATTTAAAGGAATAGAATTAAATTCAAGTATATTTAATATTTTTAGGAAAAAAAAAATTAGGTTGATTAATATTTATACAGATGACCCTTTTAATTTTAGTTCTAGTGCAACTTCATCAATTAATGTTATTAAAAATATAAGAAATTTTAATTTATTTTGTATATGGTCCGAACATATTAAAACTAAATTAGAAAATAGGTATAAAACAAAAAATTTTTATTATCTTCCATTTGGTTTTTCAAAAAAAAAACATGAGGCATTAAGCAATAAAATAATTAGAAAAAAAATATCTTTTGTAGGCTCATTCGATGAATTTAGGTTAAAAATATTGAGACGATTAAAAAAAATAATTAATATCTATGGAAATTCATGGCCTTTAGATGTTAAGCATAATATTAGCAAATTTGTTAAAAATCAAAAATACTCAAAAGTTATACGTGAATCTGAAATTTCACTAAATATTTTAAAAAAACAAAATCTCAAATCGCATAATATGAGAACATTTGAAATTCCAGCAATGAATGGATTGATGTTAACTACAAGGAGCAAGGAGCAAAATAAATATTTTCCTGAAAATAAGGCATGCTACATGTATGGAAATACCAAAGAATTAAATTATAAAATAAATTTTATATTAAAAAATCCTAAAGCTGCTTTAAAAGTAAGAAAAACAGGCTATAAATTATCTAAAACACACTCATATGAAAATAGATTAAAAATATTGATTAATTATATTAACAAAAATGCAAAAGTTTTTAGTTTTAGATAATCATAGATTAAAAAATCTAATAATTGTTTTATTTTCTTTAAGTATAATTTTTTTTTTACAATTATTTTTAAAAAATGAAATAAATTCTACTATATTTTTTCTTTTATTTTTTTTAATATTTGTAAATTATTTTTCATTTTATTTTTATTTTCATTTAAAAAAAGAAAATGAGAATTTTCCAATTTTCCCATTGATAGTATTTTATTATTTACTCACTTTTACAGGTTATTTTTATTTTTCAAGAGATCTATATTATGAAGAATCATCGGACATTTTATCAATTTTAATCTTAGCAATATCTTTGGGAATTTTATTTTTTTCTTTAGGTTATTTTTCTTTGTATTCGGTTGTAAAAAAAAATAAAACTATGGAATTTAAATATATTGATAGATACAATCCTCTGATTATAGGATCACTAGTAGTTTTTTTAATTTTTATACACGCAAATATATATAATAATTACTTACCTTATGGATTTATAAATCAATTACGGGAACCTATAACCTTAATAATTATTTCTATGCTGTACTTTTCTTATGCTGAAAGAAAAAATATATTTATACTTACATTAAATATTTTTTTTATTTTGGTATTTTTTTTTATTGAAATATCCACAGGTTCTACAGTTTTTCCATTTATGATTTTTTTAATGTTAATTTCTGTTAGTTATTTCAAAACAAAAAAAATTAATTTATTTCATATAATATTATTATTATTGTTAGTATTTTTTTTTCATAATATTAAACATGATATAAGAAGCAAGACCTGGTCTTCAAATACTGTAGACGATACAATTAGAAACACTAGTTTACATTTTAAAGATAACAAACCAGATCTAAAAAAAAACCTGGGTGCAACTTACGATGCAATGTATGACAATCTAAAAGGTAATAAAAAATTGTTTGATAATCCAGGTTATCAAAAATTACGTCTTTTTCATTCTAATATAACCCTTCAAAGAACTTTAGATTTTACACCCGAATATGTAAACTATTTATCTGGAGAAAGTTATAAATCTATACCTTATAAAATAATTCCACGATTTATTTATAAAAATAAACCAGCAGAAGAATGGGGAAATTCATTCGGAAAATTTTATAAGGTCCTAAATTATAATGATTTTGTTACATCATGGAATTATCCAATTCTTAGTGAATTTTACTCAAACTATGGATTTAAAGGAATAATTTTTGGAATGTTTATACTAGGGTTATTTATTAAAATTTTAGTATTGATAACACAATTTTTCATAAACAGTATTTTAATATCTAGCATGGGATATGTTGTTGCATTTAATTTAGTTTTTCAAGAAAGTAATTTATCAATGTTGGTAGGCAAGGTGGTTAATCAAATATTATTTTTTCTCTGTGTTATAATTTCTATAATAATTTTTCACTATTTTGTTAGCAAAATAAAAAATGAAAATTAAAGCCTCTATAATTGTTTCTGGAAAATTCCATTCATTTTATCTAGCTGAACAACTACAAAAAACAAATTCCCTTCATTCACTAATAACTAGCTATCCAGCATTTATAGTCAAAAAAAATAATATCAATAAAAATAAAATAATTTCACTTCCATTGAAAGAAATAATAGAAAGAATATTAATAAAATTAAAGCTAACAAAATATTTGAGTAAACTTTATTATTATTTAAACTCTTTTTTTGCTAAACACGCATCTCTTAAATTTGATTTAGAAAATTCAAACATAGTAATAGGTTGGTCAGGAAGTATTGAACAAACTTTTATAAAAATAAATCAAAAACAAAAAAAAATAATTAAAATATTAGAAAGAGGATCGTCACATATTTTATATCAAAATAAAATACTTACTGAGGAGTACAAACTTTTTTCTTATAATAAAAATCCTATAGATTCAAAAATTATTCAGAAAGAATTGAGGGAATATAATTTAGCAGATTATATAGTTGTTCCCAGTGAGTTTGCTAAACAATCTTTTTTGGAACACGGTTTTAAAGAAGAAAAATTAATAAAAATTCCTTATGGAGTAGACCTGTATCAATTTGATAAGAATAATTTTAATAATGAGATATTCACTATTATTAGTGTTGGTAGAATATGCTTAAGAAAAGGATCCTACTATTTAATGAAAGCCTTCAAAGAATTAAATCTTCCTAACAGTAAATTAATTTTTGTTGGATCTATAGACCCTGAGATAAAAAATATTATTGGACCTTACTTTAGAGAAAATAACATCGATTTT
>MDTG01176909.1_pt1 | contig 10797 bp, 9 predicted proteins | sample 811421 | NCBI WGS metagenome assembly MDTG01 (sample SAMN05326645, study PRJNA326480) | marine metagenome | isolation source: seawater | place: Pacific Ocean: South East | collected 2011 | reverse complement strand
CTGAGCAGGTCAAACAAATTGATCAGCATATTTTAGCTAAAGAGGAAGTAACTCAAACGGTTTGGTCGGTAGGCGATAGCATTCCCTCGTTCTATTACAACCAGATTATGAATAACAAAAACTCGCCATTTTATGCAGAGGTCGTTGTGTCTGTCCATGATTCGGATGAATCAGCCAAAATGATTGACGAATTGCAAGATGACTTAGACAAGAAGTTCCCTAACTTACAGGTCGTTGCCAAGGCATTTGCTCAAGGGCCACCTGTTGAATCCCCCATTGAATTTAGATTGTTTGGCCCAGAAACTAATACGCTCAGAGAGTTAGGTGAAGAACTTAGAGGAATTATCGCTCAGCAAAAAGGAACGCTTCATACGCGTGCTAGTGTTTCTCCTGGTTTAGCCAAAGTATGGTTTGATGCCGATGAAAGTGCATTGAATCAGGTGGGGCTTCGTTTAAGTGAGGTCGCATCCCAGCTAAGTAGTGCTTATGAAGGGGTGGAAGCCGGTAGTATTTTAGAAGATATTACTGAATTACCTGTCAAGATAAAGTACGCCAACTCTGAACGTGAAACACTTGAAGACTTAAGAACCTTTCCTATCATACTCCCGAGCGGTGAATGGGCACCCGCTTCGGCATTCGGTGAGTTTATCATTGAGCCAGATAGCACTTCCATTACTCGCCAAAATGGAGAACGCGTGAATATTGTTCAGGCTTATATCGCGTCAGACATCACTCCTTTAGATTTAACCAACGACGTGATTAAAGTGATTGAATCGACAAATTGGCAGTTGCCAGAGGGATATCGATGGGAAGTTGGGGGAGATGCAGAAGAAAGCGGTAATGCAAACGCGTCACTTGCTGCGCACTTACCCGTTCTTATTTTATTGATGATTACGTCGCTGGTACTTGCATTTAAGAGCGGTAAGTTAGCCGGTGTGATTGGCTTAGTTGCGGTCTTGTCGGCAGGTTTCGGACTATTGTCTTTATGGGTCAGTGGTTATCCTTTAGGTTTTAATCCTTTACTTGGTGTAACAGGCTTAATTGGTGTCGCCATTAACGGCTCTATTGTAGTGTTGGCGGGTATTCAGGCCGATGAAAGTGCTAAAAACGGTGATCATCAAGCGATTGTCGCTGTCACCTTGTCCAGTACGCGACATATTATGAGTACAACGCTGACGACGATCGCAGGTTTTATACCATTGATACTTTTTGTGGGGGGGCAGTTCTGGCCTCCTTTGGCTGTCGTGATTGCAGGCGGTGTAGGTTTTTCAATTATCTTGTCATTATGGTTCACGCCAAGTATCTACGCATTAATGCAGAGAAAAAATACCAAAGCCCAAGCTAATTAATAGATGGAAAAATTTTTACTATGACAGACGTCCACACTAAAACGATTCTAGATGAAATCGAACAGCAGACGATCGCGCATTATGATCTCAATGCCGAATCGTTTTGGGAGGGCACTAAAGACCATGATGTTAGCCAGAATATTCAGGCATTGTTAGGAGCGCTTCCTAAAAAGCTAAGCTTAGATATTTTGGATTTAGGGTGCGGCCCAGGGCGTGATTTATTAACGTTTAAAAAGCTAGGTCATCACCCGGTTGGTGTTGATGGTAGTAAACGCTTTTGCAGCATGGCTAGAGCGTTTAGTGGTTGCGAGGTTTGGCATCAAAATTTTCTCTCTCTCACTTTGGGTGAAAGTTGCTTCGATGGAGTGTTTGCCAATGCTTCATTATTTCATGTCCCAAGCAAAGAGCTTCCAAAGGTTTTATCGGCTTGTTATAGCGCATTGAAGCCTAACGGGATTTTGTTTATGTCTAACCCTAGAGGTAGTGCAGAAGGCTGGCAGGGCACACGATATGGGAACTATATGGAGTTGAGTGATTGTTCAAAGTATTTAGAGTCTGCCGGGTTTTCTTTTATTGATCACTACTACCGTCCATCTGGCTTGCCTAAAAATCAACAGCCTTGGTTAGCGATCGTGGCTCAGCGCTAGCGTTAACTAGCATCTGAACCACTAATTAGGCATTTATACGCGTATTACTTTCCTGTTAAATAGTCTCGATATTCTTGTCGTAAATTAATTTTGAGTAGCTTTCCTGTCGCGGTATGAGGGAGTTCTTCGACAAAGATAATGGCATCGGGTAACCACCATTTAGCGACTTTATCAGTTAAAAACTCTTGAATTGTGTCAGCATCAACTAGCGAGTTCTGTTTTTTAATGGCGAGTAATATGGGGCGTTCATCCCACTTCTCGTGCGGTACACCGATCACGCAACATTCAATAAGGTCTGGGTGGCCAATGGCTGCATTTTCGAGGTCGATGGAAGAAATCCATTCACCGCCAGATTTAATCACATCTTTAGCACGATCAACCAAACATAAATAATTATCTCTATCTATCGTGGCTACATCACCAGTGTCAAACCAGCCGTCGATAAAGTTGCTATGATCGTCGTTTAAGTAATAACTTCCGGTAATCCATGGGCCACGAACGAGTAGGTGGCCAAACGCGATGCCATCGTGTGGAAGCGATTCGTTTTTCTCATTAACAATTTTCATTTCAACGCCAAAAACAGGCCTACCTTGTTTTAGCTGAAGTTGGTACCGTTCATTTAAAGGCATATCTACCATAGCTTTGGTTAACGAATTAACCGTTCCGATTGGCGACATTTCTGTCATACCCCAAGCATGAATTAAAAAGGCATCATGCTCTTCTTGAAAGCGTTGGATCATCGATAAAGGAGCTGCCGAGCCACCCACTACAACATTTTTAACGGAGTCTAATTTTTTTCCTATATCTGTCATGTGGTTTAATAGCATTAACCAAACAGTGGGAACGCCTAAAAGTAGGTCTGGTTTTTCTGCATCGACAAGCTCCCATATTGATGCTCCATCCATACCTGGGCCTGGAAATACCATTTTTGCGCCTACCATGGCGCATGAAAATGGTGTGCCCCAGGCATTTACATGAAACATAGGGACAACAGGTAAAATACAAGACTGACCATTAATGCCTAAAGCATCGGCAGAGATGCTTGCCATCGAGTGAAGTACTGTAGATCGGTGGCTATACATAACACCCTTTGGATGCCCCGTTGTTCCGGAAGTGTAGCAAAGATAGGCCCCTTGATTCTCATCAAAACTCGGCCATTCAAAACGGTTTGATTCTTCTTTAATTAACGACTCATAACACAGCACATTTGGCAATGATGTCTCGGGCATATTGTTTTCATCGGCAAGGATGATGAATTTTTCGACGCACGTAATTTGATCTTTAATTGCTTCTAAGAGAGGCACGAAAGTTAAGTCAACAAATAGCCACTTGTCTTGTGCATGATTAATAATATAGACAAGCTGTTCAGGAAAAAGCCGAGGGTTGATGGTGTGGAGAATAGCCCCCATTCCTGCAACTCCAAAATATAACTCGTAATGACGATAATTATTCCATGCTAACGTTGCGATATTTTCGGTAGGTGAAATGCCATGCTTGGTAAGCGCGTTAGCCAGTTGCTTTGCCCTGGATGCTGATTTTGCAAGGGTATAGCGGTGAATATCGCCTTCACAACGTCGACTGATAATTTCTGTGTAGGGATGATTGTTCACAGCGTGTTCGATAATGCTTGATACAAGCAGAGGTGTATTCATCATATTGCTTAACATGAGCAAGTTTCCTTATTTTTATAGTAAAACGCGCCCTGAATTTTGCATGGCTTTTGTGATGATAGCAACGCTAGTCAGAGTTAAATTCTGTTGCAAGAATATGGTCAAATCTACGCAATGAAAAATAAACTATGCCTATTAGATTTAGCGTTAATTATGATTACTAAAAGTTAAGAGTAATTGTTGCTCATATTTTTTAAACTAAACTCTTAAGAGGTGCAGAGCGCCATCTTCAAGGAAGCAGGTGTGTCATTCTGAATCAAGTTCCATAACTATAAAAATTCACTTAAGTGAGCAGAACGATTTTGAACATTACCTTTATCCATGCTATTGAAGTATTTGTTGTTTTATTAGTTGTTGTTAAGTTATTTCAAATAAGAAAACTTTATATTCAATCAGCATCACGAAAAAAACCTTCATTGTATCATCGCAAAAATAACAGACAGACCTATGTTTCAAGTCAAAGCAAGTCTACGAGTTTTCAGCAAACTCCAGCACAAAGAATGTTTCAAGATGCAACATTAGGTTTATCTAGGAACAACTTGCCTTTGCCTGATGTGTCATTCACTGAAGGTCTTCCGTTGCCAGAAGTTTCTTACTTGTCAGAAAATGAACCTGCTGTTGCGAATGAAAAAGAATATTCAAAAAATAAGGCAGCCTTGAATAGCTACATTGATGATATGTTTTTTGAGTCAAGCTTTGAATTTGAAGATGATGTGAGACCTTTTCCCCTTAAGAAGCAAAATATGAAATCTCATGTTGATGATGAGTTTATTACGGTTGCAGAAGAAAATGCTCAGTTAGTTCGAGATTTGGAAATATTTAATCAACGGATTAGTTTCGCTCGCTAAACATTATCACCCTCAAAATAATAGACTCACATGCTCTTTTAAGGTCTTTGCAAAGTCCCGCTTAAAAAGACTTAACGGTGACTTTTCAAGAACGTCTGCAATTGCACCGTTTGGGTGTGTCATATGCCAAACACCGATTAGGGCTTGTTGTACCTGCATCAATTTAGTAAATATATCTTCTTCGTTTAATGTCGCTGCTTTCGGGTGGTATTTAATTTTAACAACAAAGTTTTTCATGAGCTCAAGCAATGTCAGTTTGAATTCTAATGCTTCATTATGTCTTAGGTTTCTTTCTAAAATAGTATGTAATATCGCACTCAACTTACAAAATGTAGGATGTTGAATCAGTAGCTCACTGATTGCCTCATCAATTTTTTGCTTATTTGAGAGGGTATCACTTGATTCTATCAGTTGCTCTAGACTTTCAACATATAGAGCTAAAAACAAGGTCTCTTTGTTGCGAAAGTAGCGGTAAAGCGCAGCTTTTGTAATACCTACATCTTCGGCAATATGATTTAAATTTACTTGTTCGTAAGCGCTATGGTTGAAACGCTCTTTTGTCGCTAGCAAAATTTGCTGGCGACGAAGAGCTTTCTGTTCTGGGTTTTTAGCGCGTTGTTTAATTAAACACATCGTTATGCTTGTAGCCATCCTGCTAGTTTTCGAGTCACTGATCTAGGTGATACTTTACCAGACCAAACGCCAAAAATATTCTTTGATCCTGTAATCACAATTGCTTTGTGTCTTTTCTTGAGTGATTTTTTAACAACTGTCTCAGCCGTCATCGCGCCGGCCTTGAATAATTTAGTGTTAGTCATATTCGCTTCTTGTGCAAATTCCGACTCGGTTGCGCCAGGGCATAGTGTACTGACACTAATGTTGTCTTTTTTTAGTTCTTCGTGAAGCGCTTCAGAAAATGATAAAACAAAGGCTTTTGTCGCGTAATAAATTGCCATGTTAGGCCCCGCTTGAAACGCGGCCGTAGATGCAACGTTAATGATAAATGCGTTTTGTTGTTGGCGAATATTGGGCAATAAACGATGGGTTAAATCAACTAGGCTTGTAACGTTTAATTGAATCATTTGTATTTGCCTATCTAAAGGTATGTCGGCAAATAAGCCTCTGTCACCGAAGCCAGCATTATTAATAAGGCCATTTACTTTCAAATTTTTCTCTAAAATTGCCTCTACAAGCTTTTCGCTTCCGTTAGGGCTGGCTAAGTCGGCGCTTATGGTCTCAACTTTAATTTTATATTTCTCTGTTAAATTCTTTGCTAATTCATCTAACTTTTCTATGCGCCTTGCGCTTAGAATCAGATCTTGACCTTGTTCTGCTAATTGTTTCGCGAATACTGAACCTATTCCTGCACTTGCACCTGTGATTAATGTGTAGCTCATTTTTGATCTCTCTTATCTTGTTTATATTGTGTAAAATAGTTTTTAGTTACTCAGGGTTACTTAATGTACATGGCTTTTATGTTGTTGTAAATAACCCTGGGTAACTTATTTTCTGAAAGATCTAAGAATGAGTTTGTTGATTCGCTCCCGTTATCGTTATAATGCGCGCTTGATTGCTTTGGGTGTTGAAAAGTTGAATATGTCTTATCTCGATAAATGTGTTTCATTATTTGCTTTTTTAAGGGTGACGTTTTGTTTGTTTCTTTTTGGTTTTGCTTGGCCTGTTATGGCTGAGTTTGCCGAGTCTGGCGTTGAGAATAAAAAACTGACGACAAGCCTGAATGTCGTCACCACATTTAGTATTTTGGCAGATATGGTGCAGCAAGTTGGCGGCGAATATGTAGACGTGCACACCTTAGTGGATTGGGATGATGATGCTCATGTATTTCAGCCTTCACCTGACGATGTCAAAAAAATTGCTGGTGCAGATTTACTCGTTTTAAATGGGCTGGGTTTTGAGGGGTGGTTAGCAAGGTTATTGGCTGCAGCTAATTATACTGGGCCGTCTATAGAGGTCACGCAAGGTGTTGATCTAATTCGCCTTACGCTTAATACAGCTGATCAAAATCATCATGACCATGACCATGACCATGACCATGACATTCATCGAGGCAATATATACGACCCGCATGCTTGGCATAGTCTAAAAGCCGCAAGCGTTTATATAGAAAATATTTCACAGGCCTTAATCAAAATAGACCCCCTTCATGCAGATTACTACTTGTCGAAACAAGCAACCTATACGGATAAATTAAACAAATTAGACATCAAAATAACGACTCAATTGAATAATGTATCAAGAGATCAAAAGCGTATTGTTGTGCCACATAATGCATTTGCCTATTTGGCAAGGGATTATGATCTATATATTCATAGTCTGCAGGGTGTGAGTACTGAGTCCGAAGCGAGCGCAGCTGACCTGGCTAAAGTTGTAAGGTTGATACGGGCGATGAAAATTCGCGCGATGTTTACCGAAACGACTTCAGATAAGCGTTTAATAAGGGTTGTAGAGTCTGAAACTGAGGCCAATATAAAAGGGGCTTTAGTGTCAGGGGCGTTATCAAAGGAATTAGCGCCAACATACCTAGATATGATGGAATACAACAGCCAGCTTATTATTGATGCTTTAACGACTAATTAGGCAAGTCATATTGTAGTGTTACTGAACGATGCAGATTTATAGCGTCTTGTGGTGATAGGCTTTCAGGAAGAGGTGTAAGAATAACTCAATGAAAATACCTAAAAGAATTCAGCCCTTAATTGAAGATGGTATTATTGACGAAGTAATTCGTCAGTTAATGAGTGGTAAAGAAGCTTCGGTTTATGTTGTGCGCTGTGGAAATGAGATTCGTTGTGCCAAAGTCTACAAAGATGCGTTAAAAAGAAGCTTCAAGAAAGCAGTGCAATATCAAGAAGGTCGTAAGGTTCGTAATAGTCGACGTGCTAGAGCAATGGAAAAAGGCTCGCGCTTTGGTCGTGCCGAACAAGAAGAAATTTGGCAAAATGCCGAAGTGGATGCTTTATATCGCTTAGCTGAAGCAGGGGTTCGTGTGCCTCAGCCATACGGCTGTTTTGACGGCGTTTTACTCATGGAGTTAGTTACTGATGATGAGGGCGTGGTTGCACCAAGGCTCAACGATGTCTCCATGTCGGAAGAGCAAGCGATAGAAGATCATGCTGTGATGATGCATTACGTTAAGCTTATGTTATGTGCGGGCTTGGTACATGGTGATTTGTCTGAGTTTAATGTGTTAGTGGATGATTATGGTCCGGTGATCATTGACTTGCCACAAGCTGTTTTTGCAGCAGCGAATAATAATGCGCAAAAAATGCTTGCGCGTGATGTGCAAAATATGACCGTTTACTACGCACAGTTTGCACCAGAGTTAATGAAAACCCGTTATGCTGATGAAATATGGGCGTTATTTGAAGAAGGTGACTTGCACCCTGATTATGAGTTAACAGGTCAGTATCAAGAGTCTGGCGAGCTAGCCGATGTCGACTCATTACTTAAAGATATTGATGCGGTGAAACAAGAAGAGGAAGAAGCTAAAGCGAAGCGACAACAGTCAGAGGATGATGAGTCGTATTGACAATTATGCCGGTCAGAGTAGGTGATTTCCGCTCAAGATAATATCGTTCGGGTAGGTCTCTTGATTTTATAGGCTTTAATAAATGGAAAATACAATATCGGATGAAAAGCTACTTGCTTCATTAAAGCGTATTGAACGTTTTGCTGTGTTAACAGATAGCTGTTTTCGCATTCCGTTCACCCCAATACGCTTTGGCTTAGATTCAATCATAGGTGTTGTGCCTGTCTTGGGAGAGCTTGTGGGCTTCGTATTATCTATGTATTTGATTGTCGAATCTTATAAGTTAAAACTGCCTTTCTCACTAAAACTTAAAATGCTTGGTAATGCAGCCTTGGATTTTATTATTGGAATTATTCCTTTTGTCGGTGATATTGCTGATGTGGCCTTCAAAGCCAATATTCGCAATATGGAGATTCTTCTTGCTTATGTTAATCGCGAGTATGAAAAAAGACACCAGCCCCCCGAAAATTCGTCAAACAATATTATGAGCTATGTCGGTCTCTTTACGCTGATTGTGGCTGTTTTATGCGTAAGTGTATTTTTGATGTTGCACTTCTTTGGTTAGTGCGCTGCTGTCATACATGTTTTATAAGTCTAACTCTGGAATACTTCTGTCGACTGTGCAGTGAATGTTGCCATCTTTTAGGGTGGCTGTGATTTTATCGCCGGCTTTGACTTTTTTGCTGCTCGTGATTACTTTTGATGGACTTGACTGTGTTTCTGAACCTTTTTTGATGATGGCATACCCTCTGCCTAATGTGGCGAGTGGGCTTGCTGTATGAAGAGTTTGCGCAAGCAAACCTAGCTGATGTTCAAACTGTTTTAGTTGCTTAGCTTGCAGAGATTGAAGTTTGTCTTCGTATATTAGAATTGTTTGTTGGTGGCGCTCAATTTTAGCGCTAGGGTTTAGTTGTCGTAAAGTGAGTCTTTGTGTGTCGAGCTTTTGCACAGATAACATCAGCTTATGCTGGATGACTTGGGCTAATCGTTGCTTGAATTGCAAAAGCTTTTGTTTCTTGTCTTCTAATGCTTCACCTGGGTGCTTTAAACGTTTGCTATGGCTGGCAAGTGCTTCTGAGGATTGTTTAAGTTTATGTGTTAGCAAATATGCTAAACGACGTTCCGTTAAATCGAGCTGTTGCATTATGTCAAACTGGTCGGCAGTGATTTTTTCAGCGGCGGCAGATGGAGTGGGGGCACGATAATCGGCAACTAAGTCAGCAATCGTAAAGTCTACCTGATGCCCCACAGCGCTAATAATGGGGATGTCACTGTTATAAATAGCACGCGCAACTACTTCTTCATTGAATGACCATAAATCTTCTAAAGACCCACCGCCTCGGCCAACAACCATGACTTCGGCAAGCTTGTGTTGGTTGGCAAATTCAATGGCGTTTGCAACTTCTTGAGCCGCTTTTTCACCTTGCACGGATACAGGGATTAATATCACTTCCATTAATGGGAAGCGTCGTTGGCTAACAGAGATAATGTCATGAATGACTGCGCCACTTGAAGACGTGATTACAACCACTTTTTTCGGCATAGAAGGGGTTGCTTTTTTGTGTTCTGGGTTAAATAAACCTTCTTGCGAGAGCTTTAGCTTCAATGCTTCAAATGCAGCTTGAAGTTGACCTAAACCTGCTGGCTCCATTGCTTCAACAATGAGTTGATAGTCGCCTCTGCCTTCATAAAGGCTTACTTTGGCTTGCGCTAAAACCAAGTCGCCTTCTTTTGGTTGAAACTTTAATTTTTGATTAAATCCTTTGAACATTGCGCAGCGAATTTGTGCTTTGTCATCTTTTAAATTGAAATACCAGTGTCCTGAGCGTGGTTTCGATAAGCCACTTAATTCGCCTTTTACCCATACGCGTGAATAACTCACTTCGAGCATGCGTTTAACTTGTCTGTTGAGTTCACTAATCGTGAGCGCGCTATCAAAGTGACTAGAGGTGTTCGAAGATAAGGGGGAATTTAAATCGCCAAAGTGGTCAAAAGGGGGGCTTCCAGAGCTCATAAATACACTTAACAACTTTTAAATAAGTAACCAAAGGATAAAAGAGTGTAAAGTGCTTTGGGTGATTTTTCCAATTAAGCTTTAAAAATATGGATTTAGGCAGTATAATCCCGCGTTTTATCTGGACATAAAGGTTGGCCCATATGTTGCGGATCGCTCTTGACGCACTCACGTTCGATGACGTTCTTTTACTTCCCGGTTATTCTGAGATACTTCCCAACGAAGTGTCTCTTCAAACACGCTTAACGCGTAATATTACACTTAACGTTCCATTAGTCTCTTCTGCCATGGATACAGTGACCGAGGCTCCCTTAGCTATTGCAATGGCTCAAGAGGGTGGCATCGGCATTATTCATAAAAACATGACGGTTGAACAGCAGGCTGCAACCGTTCGCGCGGTTAAAAAGTTCGAAAGTGGTGTCGTTAAAGACCCTATCTGTGTGACGCCTGATACAACGGTGCGTGAAGTATTGCAGATTACTGCAGCGAACAAAATTTCTGGTCTGCCTGTTGTTTCATCTGGGAATGAATTAGTCGGTATTGTGACTGGTCGTGATATTCGTTTTGAAGGGCGTTTGGATACGCTTGTTTCTGAAATAATGACGCCTAAAGCGAAGTTAGTGACCGTAAAAGAAGGCGAAACTTCAGAAGTTATCAAAGATTTATTACATAAGCACCGAATAGAAAAGGTCTTAGTCGTCAACGATGATTTCGAGTTG
>MDTG01079083.1_pt1 | contig 10797 bp, 11 predicted proteins | sample 811421 | NCBI WGS metagenome assembly MDTG01 (sample SAMN05326645, study PRJNA326480) | marine metagenome | isolation source: seawater | place: Pacific Ocean: South East | collected 2011 | reverse complement strand
TTTTTGACCCTGAGGTATCAGATCTGTAGAGATTAATTGCCCTCTTGCGTTCTCTTCTCCTGCTAACGCACTGGCTTCTCTCATAGCTTCCAAATTTATGTTGTAAAAATCTCTAATAATTTCTAATAAGTTTTCAGATGCTATAACCTTGAAAACAGGTTCTAGGGTTTCTTCTACATCTTTTTGTAATCTCTGAACCACCAAAATAATAGCATTCAAATAAGAAATATTTAGTGAAACATTTCTTGGATCTATATTATAATTTTCTTCTCCTGCGGACGCAAAAGAGGTGCCTTTATACAAATCATTATTCCACTGTTGCCAATTTATTATATTATCTGTTCTTGTAAGCTCTTTCACAACTGGCTCATTGGCAGCCGTAGACAATTCTTCATCTAGTTCTGTTATTTCTAAAGAAATTGGAAACAGGTAATTGAATATGCTACTGTATTGTTGCTGAGTTTTCATCCTTTCTATTGCACTTGGAGTTTGCTGAGCGTTCACTCCAAGCATACCTGTCACACCAGAATCCATCAATTCTTGCGTTAAATCGGTCCCAAACACAAGAGAGCCCTTCAGGGTTCCTGATATGGTCTCAAAAGGTGCAAAATCATCAGCGTTAAGTTCTTGTTCACCTAAGGTTTCAGATTCCTGTGCCTCTTGTTGTGCGGCGTCGTGTCCTGTGATATTATCTCTAACCAAAGGGTCAAGCTGGCTTCTGTAGACTTCAAAATCGTTGTACTCCATTTTTTCAAAATCGTCCACTAGACGCAACAGTGTTCTTCGAAGATAGAGGGTTGTATTTTGACTCTCAAAACTTAAATTTGAAACGTTAAAATTTTGTATTTTTAATAAATTATTAGTAGCCCTTAAAAATTTCATAGTTGCTATTGGGTCATATTCGTCATCATCCACCGTAACTATGCTACTGACATCTAAGTACAGGGCTCTTATATATCCATTCATAGAGGACAAAAAGCTAGTCTTCACCATATCGAGAGCGCAGTCAACTACGACCTTGGAAGTTTCCATTAAAACAGGTGCGCTCTTGATCTTTTCTTCGGTATCATCCGGGAACATATCCGATAAAGAAATTTCCCCTGTTAACAATTGAAAGGCTTTTCCCTTATCTAATAAGTTTTTCTCTGCCAGTGCAACTGCAGCTTCGACTTGTTCCGGAGCTACTGAACCTCTAGATGCAGTATTTCTAATTTGCATCAATACATCAGTGGTCTCTTTACAGAGAGTTTCCCCATTAAGTTTATTAGACTTCAAATTTTGACACAGTTCATCGGGTAAATATACTCCGATCCCTGTAAAGAAAGCAGTTATTTTTTCTCTTCCTGATAATTCTTGCTCTAAATTATAGTTTTGTGCAAAATTTGAAATCAAAGTATATACGGGACCATTCACTGGTGCGCCATTTAAAAGCGCACACAATTCCCTAGGAGTTATAAATTTCACCAAATCGTCTATCATGGATGATGCTTGCTCTCCTTTTTCTTTTGGTATCCCGACATCTAAAAAAGCCGATGCAGCGGCACGTTGAATTTGAGGTGAAGAATCACTTGCGGCGCCGAACAAGTCTCTTGTTAATTGTTCTTCGCAAAAAGGGCTGGATAAAATATCAAAAATATTTCTAACCGTTGCGCATACAATTCTTGTCAAAATGGCTTCAGTTACCTCCAACAATTCATCCATCCAGTTTTCAAGACCAGGATATTCAAATACTGGAGGCTCTGGGATTTCCGGAAAAGTAAAATTCGGAAATTTCACATTTACCTCTGGTATTCTCAAGCAGCTTAAATAGTTGCATAAAAGTTTTGATAAATTTCTATTTGCAAATACATCTTTATATAATTCTTTAAAATTACATGTCGGCCCCAGAACTGGTAATGCGTCATCTACACCCCACTGAACTTGCTCAAAACGCTTCTTTGTTGCTTTTTCGTAAAAATCTATTATTCTTTTAACTTCTTCTCTTTCTAGATAATTTTCTTTCCAATTATGAAATGGTTTGAAAATATCAATGGATGGTTCAAATCTTACAGAGCTGCCATCGTTATGTATGGTATATCTTAATATTAGAGAACCCCCAAGAGAAGGTTCTTCTGATGAGTCTGAACATGGAGAAGAATTTAAACCCACTATATCCTCTACATATCCCATTGGAGATTTTCCGCTTGACGGAATAGGTAACATATTGTTTATATTTCTAATATAATTTACCGTTCTAGGCATACTGAGGGAACCCTTAAGAGGCTTAAAGGGGCCTGGCTGCAGATAAATTATCGCATTTATATTTTTGTTCTTATTTGCCACAGATATAGAAAATATTTCTATACCTTGGAAATTTATTTCATATGTTGTCTCTCCTAACATTGTGTACCCAAAAGCCAAGCCTGAATCCGCGGTCATAAGATCTCCGAATGTTATATTTGCCGCGGCGAGTTGTTCACTAAGGTCTTCATTTTCAAAAGCTAAATCTTCAAGGTACCCTGGAATTGCAGCAAGATTATCTGCTTCTACATCGAGATTCAACTCTTGTTGATTTCCGGAAGCAATTTTAAATTTTTTAATATCTTCTTGCACTTTGCTGCTTCTAAATATTTTCTCTAGAGCAGTAATTGATTCTTCAAATAATTTAACAGGTAATTTTATCTTCCCGGGTGCTGGTGTCAAAGCATCATCTTGCAGAGCGTAATTAACTAAGTCTGATAGCGCTCCAAATCCTCCTTCTACCAAATCTTCTGATGATAGTGATGAGCCATCCAATATATTAGCAAATGGAATATTTCCGAATACACCCAAATCTACGGTGACGTCTTCACCCATCTCTCTCTGTAGTGCAGCTCCGCGCAAAGTTCTGGAAATTTCCAACTTTCGCTTCATTGCAAATGCTTTGTATTTTTCAAATTTAACCTGTGCTTCTTCTTCGTTTTGACTTGTTTCAGCGCAATAGGCTCTTGAAATTTGTTGTTCTGCCGATTCAAGCTGTAACGCGTTGGAATTTTCAGTAGTAGTTGTGGCAAGTCTACTGTCTAATTCTGATTCTTTCACACCGAACCTGATGTGTTCTAAGAATTGTAAAGAGGCTTCAAAATATGCTCTATACACGTCTTGCGGCCTTAAGGAGGGCGTTCTATATTCAATAAAATTAATAAATTTTTCCTGATTAATACCTATAAAGTTCACTCCATAAATCGCATCATATTCTTCCTCTTCTAAGGAGTAAATATCAATAGCGGCCGCTGTAGTGACTCTATATGGCTTATTTTCTCTTACTAGTTGTAAGTATTTATCTTCAGATTCTTGATCCGAGAACGCTAACTGGTTCTGAAAAGCTCTATCAAAACTTGGAATGTTGCAAATTATTGGCTTTTTATAAAATTTTAAAATTTTATGAAAGGCTTCATCTTCCATTTTTCTCTTTAAAGCATCAGAAGTCCCTGAAAAGGGTGGCAAATTTTCTAATGTAAACTCCGTTTTGTCGAAAAAACCGATTTTTTCCGACCCTATCTCGAATGGATCAGGATCTGTCAAAGGATCTGGTTCAAGCATCGGTGCTAGTAACTTATATCTATCTTGACTCTGTATTTCAAAAATATCTTTTTCAAGGCCTGATGACATTATCGACTGTGCGGCTAAAGAAAGAGGACTGGTATCATTATTACTAATGTAGGAAGAAGGAGAATAAACAGGATAGACAAATTCTGATTCAATAATATTAGAAATTATTTTTCTTGAATGAGTGTTTTCTATGAAAAGGTCATATGTTTCTTGATATTCTTCGTCTGTTTTCTTAACAATATTCGTCACAATACTCTCAGAAGGTCGAGAAATTATCTCTTGAGATATAAGTTCTTCAAACACTTTTGGCACTTCGTCTATAACGTTGTGATTATCTGTAATATACGAATAATTGTTGAAAATACTGTTTGGTCTCCAACCATGTAAACAAGCTAAAGTAGCTTCCCCAATTGTTCCAAATTCAGTTTCGAACATATTTAAGACAATTTGATTTTGAATTTTAAAAGTTTCGGGGTCCTCAATGACGTCTATACAGTATTTTTCATAATAATAACTCATAATTACAAACTGCTTTTCCATCTGGTAGTTCATCAACCTTATTTTAAGCTCTTTATCAAAAAGCTTCATTTTTGAAGATGTTATAGGCTGACTATTAGAGCACTGAAACCAAGAAACGCCAATACTATTATCTTGTACTGCTGGGTTTTCCACAGGTTCTACTCTATACGCTTGGCCTAGTGCAATTTTTACTGTAGCTATATCTCTTCCAGAATCACCGACATATCTCGTAAAAAATGGAATATACTCTTCTTCAAAATTTGAATATATTATAAAATTTTCTTCTAATACTTTTGGCATATTATGCTCCTATCCTAGTTAGTGGTATTGTACCTACTGTTTATATACTTAGCTGATCCCGCTTTTATGTACTTAGACTTAAATGAACCAAGCCCCGTCTTAAGTGCTATAATTTGAGCTTCTACTCGGGTAAATTGATCGACTACAGTTGCTGCACCATATGGTTTTCCTGTAAGGCTCGGTGTGCACATTAATCCATAAAATGGAGAATGATGAACATGCGAAGCCAATACTGTGTTGTATTTTATTTGTGTATCTGCTAAAGTAAAAACTATACCTGCTAATTGTGATAACTTTTTAACCAAATCATCTAACATTGTACATAGATCATCCCCTTTGGGAATCGGCTGTTGCTCGCCAGCTTTGTTTCCTGCCATTAGATGTATGCCTCCGATTTTTGTTATTTCATTACCTTGTGAATTTGTTTTCTCGAAGGCGCCGCCTGTTACTATTTTTATATCTTGCCTTGCATGCATTCTTAATTTGTCCGCCTTCAACATAACTGCAGAAGCAGGAGTCCTAACAGGTTTATTATTTTTCTTAGGTATTTTTACTGTCACTCCTGTAAAAATATTTTTTGATATTTTAAAATTTTCATCAACATCAGTCATTTGGCTTAAATATATTCTCGCGGCATCCATTGCTACTTGAGGGTGCGGCGTGAAGAATGGTTGATTGTTATCTTCTTTATCGATCCCATCTAATGTTTCTAAGGCCAGTTCTTTCATATCTTCTTTGGTATTAAAAAGTGGCCCAAATGTTTTTCCCGGAATGCTCAAAGGGAATGGTGCGACTCGGCCGACAACTATGTCAATTGCGCCGGCGCCTTGATATGTCGAGTACCCAGAGTCTTCTTTTCTTAGATCTGCGTACGCTGAATCTATTTCTCCTTCTCCGGAACGATCACGGCCCATAATAATCATCGTATTATTATCTTCGCCTGATTTGCTTGTAAAGCCTTTTGCTGTAATGATTCCGTCTCCAGATCTAGAAAAATATTTAGGAATTGATTCTATTAAAGATTGATTATTGGTCCCATCGTTTCCAGCTTCAAAAGCGGGAACAAGCTTGTGGTATCTACCAAACTGTCCTTTTATATATTTCTTGGGCGCGATTGATGGCGGCTCAGGAATTTGAAAGTCTGCACTAGGGATGTTTATAATTTGCCCAGGAAATATTAAATTAAAATCTTCAATATTAAAGCGGTTCGCTTCCTTAACCTGTGATAGTGGTACGCCAAATTTTCTAGCTATCTTTGTTAAATTATCGCCTTTAATAACTGTATACTGTATCACCTATATATCCTCTTTTCATGAATTCATTCCGTCAGGTATGCCGGAAACACCACTCTGATCTTTTATAAATTTATCCAGCTGTCTTTTTGCTCGTTGAGTGGCGGGGTCGCGTTTTATCATACTTGAATTCTGTATTTTACTTTCAATTGTTCCATAGTAAAAAAAGTTTTCATCCGGAAATTTAACTTTCCATACTTCAAACACTTTCGGCTCTTCTGCAACAATATAGAATCTAGGGTACCTAGAGGTTAACATATTGTACTTTTTTCTTTGAAAGTCTGACTGAATACTTGGTGTCTCAGATTCAAACATTTCGCGAATGGATGGCTGTGGTAAAAGACCTGATATTTCTGGAATGTGTACAAATACCTCGTATATTTTTTCCTGTTTATCTAAAGGGTAAAAATCTTTTGCAAAAGTTAAGCTAGTTCTCTCCATTAATTCAATATCACTAATAGCTTGACTCCTTAAGACAACACCGGGAAATTCTAACTTTTTAAATTTTTGTCTTATTTTTGAATCGTGATACTCTATAGAATTTATAACGTGATCGTAAAAACTTCTTTGGGACGATAAATTGTCACTTGGTTGCTGAGTTGGAGTTTGTCCTTGATTCTGTACTCCTATGTTTCTTACTATATCATCTAATTTCACTCTGTTTCGTTTGTTTCATTTATTAAATCAAACAACTCCTGCTTGTCTTCTTCGGTTATGCCCTCTTCGCCTTTTTGGTTCTTCTGTATAAGTGCAGCTAATTTTACAAGTTGCTCGTTCGACCTTTGTAGTGTCTCTAGGTATTTTGCAGCTATCAATCCGACTTCCTTATGGCGGTCGTCACCAATTTGCATATATTTCATAATTGTCATTAACAATGTTTTTGTGGCAGCACGGTCTTCAACAATATTCTGGTTTGCTCTTTCTATAAAATTTTCTAATTTTTTACTCATACCATAAATAGACTTTATAGAATTTTATTCTCTATCCCATTTATATTTAAAAATTCTATATTTTTCTCTTAATTTGTTCAAATTATTTACAACCTGCTTTGTGTTTAGCCCAGTCAACTCTCTTAAATACAAATAAACTGCTTTTTTGTTAAATATTTCAATATCTTCTATATTATTGAGCAAAACCTTTACCGCTTCGAGTACTGCTTTTTCATTAGGTTTAAGATTTCCAGTGTCCCATTTATCAACTTGAAATAATAAACAGTTCCAAAATTCTGCCTCGATCCTTTGATCTAAATAAACTGTAGTATCCATATCTGATGTTCCTAAGACATCTGAACCTCCAGTATCTACTAGATTTTCATAAGACACTTCTCTCTTAAGTCTTTTAGAATTTACTTTAACTTTGTGAATAAACCAGTTCTTTGTTACTACTGAAAAATAAGAAAACGCTTTTGAGCCCTTGTTAGGGTCATATTTATCTAATATTGTTGTGAGCCATATTTTACAGTCTTCTCTCAGCGGGTCTATATTAGGAAGGTTGTTAAATTTGTATGTGAATATAATCTTATTCACCATCTCTTCAAAAGCTGGCTGTATTAAACTTTCATACAATTTTGTTCGCTCTTTGATACATGTGGACGCTGAATATTCTACAATTGCCTGTTCATGGACTTTTGTAAAATAATTATTCTTGGTCCTTTTCCGTCTCTTCTTTACTATTTTCGTCATTTTCAGTTATTAAATCCAATTCTTCTACTTTTTCCACTATTTCCCTTGCGTGCTTCATCAGAGAATTCAAAGTATCATCTCCATAAAACATTTCTAATTCATAAACACTTTTAAGGTGTTCAGAGAATTTTAATATTACTTCATTGATAGCATATATATCTTCTACAAGAGATGTGTACATCTTTAGTATCCACCTGATGTAAAACAAAAATAAGACATTCAACGAAAAACTAACAATTAGTAATATATCCCAAATCATATTTCCCTCTCTTTTAGTTTTCTTTTATCTTGCTTTACTTCTTCCTTTACATCTTTAATATATTTGTCTACAATTTTGCCAGCCCGGGAAGAGTGTATGCGGCGGTGTGCTTCAATACTTAGAGAAGGCAGCTTAAAAATATTCTCACTATTACAGTGAATGCATGCTTGTCCTTCATGTGACATGCTATGTCTTATTTCAAACTCTTTGTTGCAGTCTTCACACTTGTAAACGTACAAGGGCATTAATCTGAACCTCTTGTATTTTTTGTCTCTTCAGGTGTGGGATTAAATTGATCTTGTCCTATTTTGAAAGATGGGGGATTCTTGATTACAAGTTCTCCATCTTTAGAACCCCATCGCTTTGTATTTACAGACTTAGTAAATTCAAATGATTCCAAAATAGGAACAATGTCTGTTTGCTCAAGAAGAGACTTTTGTAGAGCCATCATTAGGGCCCCCATTGCTTGGTTAGATAATTTCATAGTATTTCTCCTTAAAAAATGTGTTAGCTTCTATATTTTTATCATCTATAAATAAATCGTAGTTTGGCTTACCTAATATCAACTTGTGATATTTTACGCCCCACTCTTGAAACTGTCTTTCCGTAGTATCTCTCCAGTCAATTCCTGTCATAGTTCCACGGGCAGTCCAATACACTATTGTATGTCCATTATCATACAATTTGTTTATTTTTTTAATGTTTTCTTTTAGTGGTTGTGCTTTTTTATAATCTAGATCTTCAGATCTTGTACAAATTGTGTCATCAATATCAACATATATTTTCATTTTTCATTCCCTTTATCTTAACCAGGGTGTCTTCAAATACCCTGTAGTTTATCATATTAGATGCATCAGATAAACCTTTTGACGGCTCTGGGTGTACCTCGAAAAATAAACCGGATGCGCCGAAAATTACACTAGACATTGCAAAGTAAGGTGCAAAGTAAGAAGCTCCAGACGTCTTTTCTCCCGGCGTGTACTTCTGACATGAATGAGTACAATCCATAATAACCGGTACATCAAATTTTCTCATTTCAACAATATTTCGAAAATCAACTACCAAGTCTTCTGTACCTAACATTGTACCCCTCTCTGTTAGCATTACATTGTTATTACCTGTCGATTTTACTTTCTCTACAACATATTTCATTTTTTGTGCAGATAAAAATTGTGCTTTTTTTACATTAACTGTCTTTCCTGTATTAGCGGCTGCAATAAGTAAATCTGTTTGTCGACATAAAAAAGCAGGTATTTGTATAATATCTGCAACTTGCGCGACTGGTTGCGCTTGTTGAGGTGTGTGTATATCTGTTAGGGCTTTTGATGTAATTTTCTTAACACTCTTAAGGATTCTCATCCCTTCTTCTAGCCCAGGACCTCTGTATGAGCTAATTGATGTCCTATTCGCCTTATCGAATGAGCTTTTAAAAATATACTCAAAACCGTGGTCTCGACATATATGTGATAGAGTTTTTGCAACTTCTAGGCACAATTCTTCAGATTCCATAGCGCATGGGCCAGCTATTATAAAAGGAAGGCTACTTTCTTGTAAGTGATGGATCATTTTTTATCATCTCTCCTATTTTTCCTGAAGGGTGGTTTCTTGCATACTCTTCTATCTTGCAGCCTTTTGATTCTATTACTTCTGTCAAAATACCGTGCAATACTAAAGAATACATGACGGTAGATATCATTGGCGCATAACCAAAAGGACTGCCTTCGGTCTCAATTGGTATTATAATTCTGTTATTACAGGTCTTGCTTAACGTGCTTTCGACATCACTACATACTGCAATCTTCTCCCAACTTGAAAAATATTTAGAAACTTTTACAGTTTCCTCTGTCTCTCCTGACTTGCTAACTAAAACCAAGAGATCTCCTCTCTTTATTATACCGGCATCACCATGAAATGCATGACACACATCAAGATCATACCATTGTAAACCATATGATCTGGCAGTGTGTACTATTTTTCGACATGCAAATGCGGATTTGCCCATTGTGCAAAAAACTACGCGGTCATAGGAAGAAAACAGACTAATTTTATCTTTTATTTGTTCTCTCGAAGGGAGCTTTTCAATATTTTTGATTGCAGAATTTACATGACTTGTGTATGTGTTTTCATTCATCTTCTTTCCACAATATTCTTAAAAGCTCCAGATCAGATCCATAATTGATATCTAGAGCTTCTTCCCTGGGAATCTCAATTGGTAAAACTTTTTCACCCAATCTTCTTTTTAATTTGTTGAGCGCAGTAGTCCTGATTCCATAAAGGCCATGAGTTTCTAACCAAAATTCAGGCAAGTCTACTGCGTTAGGGAGGGCTCCCATAGGAAAATTAACTGGATTTCCTGAATTATCCCACAAAAATTCTTGAAAGTGAACTGCGGTGAAAAAGCTATCATGGTCTGGAGATGCTTTGAATTTTTGTAAAACCATCTCCATTGTCTTTGACGTTAACAACGGAGCTGTCGCATAGGTATGAAGAACCGCGTCGCATTCAACCATATTCTTTTGTTCGAAAATTATCAACTCATTTCCGCTCGTAGTGTTTGATGCAAGCTCGATTGGTCTGCGAATAATTTTAAGACCTTTGTCAACTAATTGTGACACATCATCTATTATTCTCTGATCTTCTGTATCCAAATAGGTGTTTGTTATGCTTGGTGTATTCAAACACCTTTCACACGCTAAATATACAAGGCTCTTACCTGCAACTTTCTGTAAGTTTTTGTCCTTGACCCTAGTACTATTACCTTTTGCTGGTACGACCGCATTAATTATCATATTTTATTCCTCTTTTCAATTGAATTTAAAACTACATCCAAGTCTCTGCATAATAGATATGCCAGTCATGCAGTTTACGACAAACCATTCTTTTGGAGTCGGGTTCAAATCTTTATCTTTCCTAAGTGAACCTGTGTCATTATTATCGATAAATTTTTGAGCATATTTTGGATTAGTACCAACCCCATACATTTCAAAGTTTCTAAAACCGGCATGTGTTAGCCAAAACAAAGAACATATAAAAGAACTATACATCACTTCTGGTCCAAATTTAAATTTATCTATGTTATCTAATGGTGGATCTGGCATTGTTTGTGTTTGTAAACAATAAGTATATATGTCAAGATCGTATTGCTTTGTCTTTTTTGCAACATCCAGGTATGTAA
>MDTG01014811.1_pt1 | contig 10797 bp, 17 predicted proteins | sample 811421 | NCBI WGS metagenome assembly MDTG01 (sample SAMN05326645, study PRJNA326480) | marine metagenome | isolation source: seawater | place: Pacific Ocean: South East | collected 2011 | reverse complement strand
TCTCCTATTAAATGAATTCTGTCGATGGATAGATTCCATCATTTGTCTTTTATATCCGTCTTCCCAATCGCGGAAACACATATTACCTTTTAAATAGGCTTCTTTTTCCATATTACGCAAATGTTTATCTGCTTGTGCGTATCCTTCCCCCACTGCTCCGACATTATCAAATTCACCTCTTTCATTTTGAGCATGGTGAATCATTTCGTGAGAAATAGATCTCATAATATCTTTTGGGTGCCTGTTTGTCACATACACTGTTATGACTTTATTCTGAGGATCATACTGCGCAGTCTTACCCAGCAGAGCATCAGCATTGTCAGTGTCTTCCTGAAGAGTGACTGCCGGCATGGATTTTATCTTCATTACATTCTGAACATGAGAAGCCAAGTCGTCAATAAGAGGACTTAGCTCATCTATGTTCATGTCAGAATTATTTGTTATGTTACATTTCATAAACTACGCCTTTACTTCTTTGATTACAGCCGCAACATAGCGATTAATTTTTTCTTCTAAATACTTTACATCAGCGCCCATATGCTTGGCAATGATTTTTTCAATTTTCTTTTTAAGGATCGGGGTGATCTTCTTGGCTACATCTTGATCTAAACCACCAGCTTGAACAGCTTTGGCAAGAGTCTTACTAAGATTAATTTGCCCTTGTTTCGCATCAGCCATTGATAAGTCTTTTTCTGGAGCTTTCTCTTTCTTGCCCATACCCTTCATTCTTTTCTTGGCTTGAATCCATCTTTTTTTCATTTCTTTTTTGGTTTTGTCATCTTTGACACCACCATGAAGTTCATATTGCTTTTTCATGAACGAAATTCTTTTCTGCATATCTTTGATGGGCTCTTCTTCCTTTTCCGTTGCAACCCTGAGTGTACCTCTGTTGAATTTATAAAGATCCATGATATCCAAATACATGTCATAATAGTCTACAAAATTATCATCATTGTCAGTGTCTTTAAGTTCATAGTGCACATCTTTCTTGTTGTATCCCATATCCTTAAATCTCTTAATGATTGCTTTTCCAGCCTTAATATAGTCTGGAGGGTTGACAGCACCGAATTTGTATCTCTTGTCAAGTCCAATTTCTTTAGGAGATTGCTTCTCTTTTTTGATGCCGTATTTTGCAGCAAGTCGTTCTTCGCTTATAATATAACTGAGATGTTCAAAAAACATTTTTTTAATCTTTTCGTCACTCCACAGCTTTTTAGATTCGTTAAGTTCTTCTGCCTTTTCCTCGCCCTTTTCACCTTTTGCTTCTGGAGCGTCTTTCTTCTTTGGTTTATCACCTTTGAACGTAACACCATTGGCTCTCATTTGATCAGCCAAGTTGCCAGTGATCGCAATTGCAATCTTTTGAGCATCCTTAACAGAAACATCAACATCTTCTGCAGCAGCCACTCTTTGAATCACATTAATGATTGGGCGCTGAATAGAACGGATTGTAATTGGCTTCTTTTCTTCGCCACCTTCTTCATCTTCGGGTTCTCCATCTGGAATGTTTTCAATTTCAGCTTCAACTTCTTCTGGCTTGGGCATTGCTTGTCCAATTCCTTCTAGTCCTTGGAGTTTAGCTAGAATAGCCATCAAAATGTCATCTTCCATAGCCGGCTTTTTGGGCTGGAACAGTCCAGAGAAGAATCTCTTAGCTGCACCCCACATTTCTTCATTAGCCTCTGAGGATTTGACATATGAGCCTACAAAAGCATTTTTAATTCTGCCCAAAGCAGTATCTGCTCTCTTTGTAGTAGTTGCGGCATCAGCTTTTGCGAAAAGATCGTCAACTTGCTGTTTCTTCTCAGCGGGTGTATCGGCACCACCTTCGCCTTCGCCACCACCAGACTCAACAGCACTTTTGTCTGCCGAGTTTTCTGCATCGGCTGCTTGTTGTGCTTGTTGTGCATATCCCGGATCGATGTCAGCCAATTGTTTGAGTAAAACATTTCTTTTAGCTTCTATAGCCTTGATTTCATTAGGTGTTCGTCTTAGCTCTTTAGCAGTATCTAACTCCATATCAACATCAGCAAGATCAGCAGCCAATTGATCAATCTTTTGGATATTATTGGGCGCAATCTTATTTGCCATACCTTTTGCCAAGTTCTTTAGACGATCAAAAAGCCCTTCATAGAGCATTTCGCCCTGATTAGACTCAGTGATTACAAGATTGCTTTCATAATCTCTTAATTCATTCATGAAGATATCAAACCCTTCTTGATTTAAGACTTTTTTGGCTTCTATAATCATACAAGCCCTAGCAATCTCTTCATTCATGATTTTATTCATTTGTTTCATTTGTTTGTTAGATTTTTTCATTAAAATACCCTCAGTTTAAAAAATTCTTTGATTGTTCGGAATAATATATAAATTCTATGTCATTCCCAAACGGATCCTTAACATAAACACCAGTTGTGCCATCCCTATGTTGGACTTTGCTTCCAATTTGCGGAAGATCTTCAAGTTTTTCACATAGAATGCCAACATGAGGCTTAGAAGTGACAAAATTGTTACTAAGTAAAGCCAAATTGGTGTTTTTTAACTTTAATCTGACATAATTATCTTGTTTATGCGTAACTACGCCGCCAATTTTGTCAATATACCATTTTGTAGCTATTTCTAAGTCGTCAACCAGTATTGCAATGTGATCCACAGTAGAACTCATATTTAACTCCATTAAATACAATATTAAGTAGTCTTTTTACTCTCTATTTTGACAATTATAGCCAAAATATTCTTAATCATGTTGTCTTTGGTGCTTGCAACCTTCAACATACATATTTTTCTGTGTTGTAAATTTGAAATATATTTTGACAAGACAATTCCAAACTGATCCGGATCATTCTCAGTCATATCCCTCCAAGAAACCAAATCACCAATTTTGATTCTTTCATAATTTACTTCACCTAGCATGCTATCTTTTACAATGTCCATCTGCAGCCCCAGAAGCAGCCCAAGAATTTGGTTTTACTTGGTACTTAAACCCAAAGCCTAGCGCATACGATGTAATTAGTGACATCGAACGCTGAGAAGCATACTTTTCATCACTTGACACGTCAAAATGTACTTCAATATCGATATCTTTAATTTCTTCTTTCAATCTTTGTGCTGTAGTTAACGTCAATGTTGCTTCTTTGAGCAATCTTTCTTGTAGACTATTGAATTTCCCCCGGCAAAATTTAACTTTTTGCCAAAAATAGCAAACCCCATCCCGTTTTACTGGATGATGAAGACAAATTGCCGTTGCAAAAACATATTTATTTTGAACAGCCTGTGAATCTGTACCAACATATACACAATAGCCATTTTTTACATAATTTTTAACAAAATTATACATTTCGTGATCATCAAACATAGTTTCTTGATCAAAATTCCACACTTTTAGCCTTCTTGTGCTGCTTGTACTTCATTTTCTGTATCTGTGCCTTCTCTTGACGCGTCTTTCATCGCTCTGTCTTGCTCTTCATCCTTCTCGGCTTGCTTTTCGTCTCTTTCTTTTTGCGCCTCATCCTGTTCTGTCTTATATTCGTCAAATTCGTCTCTCAATTCTTGAACCATTGCTAATTTTTCACCAATTTCTTTTGGATCCATGTCAAGTTCTTGTAAACCAGCAATTAATTCACCTGCGCCTTTGCCATCTTCAACTTTATCCATCATATCCGCCAACGGAGCAAGCTCTCCAATCTTATCAATGAACTCTCCTAGGTTTGCTTCTTCAAATTTCTTGTACAATTCCAGCATTTTATCTGATTCTTCAGAACTATCAGAAATAGAATCAGAAAAAGCACCAATCGCGTCCGCAAATTCTTGAAAACTTTCAGATGTTTTTGTTTGTGCGTCAAGAGCAGCCTGTTGTTTGTCTGCAACATCAGCCATATCATCAGCAGTCTGGCTTGAGGCATCAGAAAAATCCTTCAGGGCGTCGGCAGAGTCCTTTCCAACGATCTCGTTTAAGTCTTGAGAGCCAGAAATAAATTCTGCAAGCGCTTGAAGAGACTCAATACTAGGATTAGGGTTTGATAAATCAGGTAAATCTAAATTTTCATCAACGTCTTTTAACATTCTTTTGATATCTGCAAACTTTCCGCCATAATTTTGAAAATAATATTCTGAGGGAATCATATAACCGCTTGGAGCATGTGTAACAATGTAATGAGACTTGCTTCTATTCACAGTTTTGTATACAAAAAAGTTTCCTAACTCATATGAGACAGTAACTTCTTCCTTTCCGCGAATTGTATCGATCATCGCAGTCTTTTTTTTGGCTTCGTTGCTAAACTTTCTCCAATTTTCCATTATTAATTTCATTTTTTTTATCCTTTTTAGTAATTTATAAGGGCTTATAAGCCTCTATAGACAGTATATACTGCTTTTTCAAAACTCTCTTTAGTTCCATCGCTCTGTTCCCACATATCAACAACTCTCCGAGCCGCATTTTCTGCTCATATGTCTGGAATTCCCACACCAGAAAACTTTTTTTTAAGTTTTAAGATAATTTTCTCTTTTTTGTCATCATAATTATTCATTTTTTATTCCGTTAAACCTTATTTCTATAACACAATCTCTAGTTTCTAAATATTTAACTCTCTGATGGAGTATGTAAATTAAATATGCGGACAAAAAATGTCCAAAAAACGAAAGCAATATAATTAGCCTTTGTTTTTTCACGAAGCAGTCACCGTTACCTTGAAGTTATTAAGCCCTGTCTCATCTTGCAATACTATTTTTTCTCCATTATGTAATTTTTTCATATCAGATTTGGTGATATTCAACTCAATTTCGACGTCATGCCGAGCTTTTGGGATATCTCCTTCCATTTCCTCTTTCATGACTGTTATTTCTGTACTTTCTTCCGCAGTACCGGACAACAAATCGTCTAAATATCCATGAACTTTTGAAATATATTCAGAAGCCATTGTAATTTTTGATTGAACCCAAGCCGGTAGATTGGCTTCTTCCATATCATGCATCCTATCAGCCAAAGATTGTGCTTGATTAGCCGCCCTATGTAATTGTTTGTGTGCCATTTCGACTTCGTGATCAGGTTTTCCGTTTATTGCTAAGTTTTCATCACCGCCACCACCATAAGTAACGCAGGGATCCTGTCCACAGCCACAGTTTGGCTTCTCTGGAGGCATCTCTGCGGCACAATTTTCTAATAACCATAATATTTCTTCTCTTTTTAATCTACTTTCTCTCACATTCATGTCAATAATCATAGCATCATCGCCCACATCATAATCAAGTTGTTTATCTATTTGGTACATAATTTCATCAAATGCCGGATGATCATGTGGTATAATAAATTTATTATCTCTTGAGAGTGTAATATTATAGTTTGCAAAAAACTCACCCCACCTATCTGTTGTTTTTGATTGAATTCTATTTTGTGTTGTTGATATCATGATAATCTTCTCCTTTTTAATCTAATCTTACACCAGTCCACAGTCTCAAACTTGCTTGTCTAATGGCGTTTGTGAATAACTGTGGTGGGATTCTCCACTCTAGAGGTAGCTCTTCTTTTGGTTTGTGTATTGTGGTAGAACTTCCCATCATACTTTGTTGTTGGGTTATAATAATTTCTTGTTGTTTGATCCACCTTACAATTGCTTTATCACTGATATTACTAGTATTTAAAGCTTGCATATCTTGATCAAATAAAGTCATTGAAATGACTACTTCATCTTTATTAATAGTGACAATTGTTTCAACAAAATAATGACTATTTTGAAAAGAACACTTACGATAGTCTCTATTATATCTGCAATTATCCCAGACATATTTTATTGTTTCTTTATTATAAACCTTGACGCCACCATGCATAGTCACTGGTTCCCAAGTGCGATATCTCACCTGCACTTTAGCCCTATTCGCATGCAGACTGGCATAATTGTATACCATATGATCAGGAATAGAAACTGAAGAAACTGAATATGACTCATCGACTATATGATATTGAACCGGAGCCACATATACTTCATAATCTTTGTGAGCCTCGACTACAATTTCAGCATCAGGCACTTCTGACGCTGGTTCTTGTGCATACACAAACATAGAAATTATAAAAAGAAGCAAACTCATGTAATAAATAGTGAATTAATAGTTATATGCTACTTCTACTAATGAATTTGCAGGAGGAATTATTGTAAAATATATTCTATTTTCTGCTGGCTCGTAGTACCAATCAGAGTTTTGCGCACCATCTAGATAGACATAAATCCATGCAGGATCCATAGGAACATGCGTTAAATCGATGTATTCGTATGGCGTGATTTGAGTTGATGCCTGTCCCACTCCAGCGCTCCAATCCTCAGAACATATATCAATAACATTGCCTGAGAAATATGTCGTTACGTCGATATAATTGTGTCCAACATCTTGAGGCATTGGGCCAGAGGTACATACAGTCTCCATTGGATCTACATTAACAATACTAGCAACAAAAACATTTTGCCTATAAGTACTGATCCAAGAAATAAAATCATAGTGGGTTGAAAAGTGATGATTAGATTGCTCTTCTTCATCAGAAACAAAAACAAACAATATTGAAGCATCAGGACGTAACCAAGTAGAAGCATATGGGTTGAGTACGATATATTCATATGATGCATCATACCCAGCCTCATAAGCTCCATTTACATGGTTGTTGTACATGTTTTCGACATCAACTATGGTATCCCCCGGAACAATTGGAAAAGTCTCTAAATCGCCAACCTGCCGATAATCAGACGGTATAATCATTAATCTCCATCCAATCTCTGGAAGGTTTGCCATCATGTGGGCAATCCCTGACATAATTTGTGCTTGATCGTTGTTCATCGAACCAGAGGGATCAATTACCCAAAATATATCAACACCATCTAAAGCGGCAACCTGTCTAAATGAATCAACCCATATATCAGAAAAATCAAACGCCGTATCTTCTACAATTATCTCTTCTACGACTTCACATTCACTAGGTACTTCAACATACACTTCTACTTCTTTTTCAATCTCATGTACGAGCATTTGATCAGAATTACAAGACATTACTCCTATGAGTATCAAAAACAACGTTTTCATACATGGTATCCCCCGATATCTAAAGTAACTATGGGCACCAAATAAAAAATCCCTCAATAATATGAGGGATTTGATAAACATGCCATTATTCACAATTTACAAAAGATCTTTTGCAAATAATATAGCTCCCATGATAAACTGCACAACAGCAAAAACGGTGATCGCTTTTGCTTTAAAAAGTTTTAATTCTTCTACTTCACTGCGCAATTCTTTAAGTTGTGTTGGAGAACAAACTTCATCCATTTTATTCTTCCATTCTTTCAAATCTTGTACGTTAGACTGCTTTCCTCTCATTTCAGCTAGTTCTGCTTTAAGCTCTTGGATCTCTTGACGCAAACCATTCATGCTTTGATCAAGGTTTTCTAATTGCTTGAGAACCATTTTAGAGTAAGCTTCCCAACTGGAATTTTCACTGCCAGTCATAATTAAACCCTCCCGTTTAACTCTATTAATAAGTAGTGGACTAATCCGTTATACGCAGTCCTTGTGAGAGAATAATTTTGCACCTCTCCTACGGGCACCCACCGGTACTTTTCTATCTCTTCTAATTGTAAAGTAATTTCCCCATTCCACTCAGAAACAATAAAATATATCTTTTCTCTTTCCTTGTCTTCGCCAATTTTTTTTGCCTTTTTAATTTTTAATCCGATTTCTTCTAAGCACTCTCGATATAAGCCCTGCTCTTTGGATTCTCCAACTTTGATTTTGCCACCGGGAATATCATATTTATTTTCACTGCCAGTTGGCTTAACTAACAACACTCTTCCGTCTTTGATAAAAAAGCCTTTTGCAGAAACTTTTGTATCGCCGGCACTAATCTTTATCGTATATGCCATCTTTTCTCCTATAAATTTTTCCCTCGCCTGTTTTTAAATAGTTCATAATTGTCATTTCAGAGAGATACTTTGATGGCATTTTTTCTTTCTCTACAGGTACCCAAGCTATAATCCATACAATACCAAATCCTTTGTGTGTTGTAACGGCATCATTAGTATACATATCCTTAAGTTGACTCCGGATAAATATACCAACTCTCCTACCTTCATGATATTGTAGAACGAACAAGTCGCCCACTCTAGGTAGAAATTTAGTCCATTTCAAGCCTAGTACCCCCTAATACTAACTATGCTCTGGAAACAATAATGAAACTATTATTGAAAAACCATTCTTCGTTTATATACCGGTAGCTCTTGGCGAGCGTTGGATCTTTGGTTGCCCACCGCACTATAAATATAGTTTGTTCATCAACGTAATCAGATCCGATACTCAACGGGTAAGCCAAAGTACCAAACAAGGTGAGCGAGTTCTTTTTATATTCAATGCTCAGTTCGCGGTATTTTTTCTTTGATGTTACCACTCCATTAGGAAAATGATCATCAAAATTACTAAGCACATTTAATTGCCAAACAGAATTAAATGTTATAATGTCTCCAACATCCGGTAAATCACATGTACGCATATTATAAGTAGACAGCGATAATGAAGATCTCAGGTTCTAGATATAAATCTTATCCTATCATAACTCAGCCATTCAGTTCTTCTCATTGTTTTGAATCTTATCCTAGGAGAATTAAGCCAAGCCACTTTTATATGGATATAGCCATGATACCTTCTATGACTAAGAACAATGCCAACGCCGTAATTTTTCTCCCCTATTGCAAGAGACACCAAACTTCCTATAATATTTTTGGATAAATCTCCATACTCTTCTAGGGTATAGCCTTGGCGATTTCGACTCATGCCCTATATCCACTCGAAATCCCATTCCGTATCATCCTCAGAATCTTCATCAGCTTCTTCAGTCTCAACGATCACTTTATTAGAATCGATATCAAGTTTAATCTTACATACCCGAATGCCTTCTTTCGATAAAAGAGAAGAAAAGATTTTAAAATACTCAGTAATCAAATCTTGCAATTCGTCAAAGCTTGTTATATCTACTTCAAATATTTTTTTCGACATAAATCTCCCATGTCTATCTAATATAATTAATCCATGAGAAACGTTTTCGACTTTCTAAATATTTTAAATTCACATCGTTATCATAAGCTTCCCTTTCAAAAGGGATTGCCATGTATGCTTCAGCGCCATTTAAACCTCTTAAACGCCCCCAACACCACCACATAACATAAAGGGCGTAAAACCCTATTAGAAGAAGCTCTGCTTGCTGTCTGATATGTATCTTCTCGTGATTGAGGATATACTCATTTTCATCCAATTGCCCTCTATGAATAATAAAAGGGTAAAGGGTAATCGCCCCTATGTTAATAACAATAGAAAGGCGATCTAGTAACTTCTCGTTTTTAATAATTATAGGTTTCATCGCGGTACTTGTGGATCTGTTGGCGGAGGCTCCTGTATCCTTTGTATGCAATCTTTAATAGATTGCTCGATATCTGAGATATCCACCCCCATAACACTAGACTTATCTAATAGTTCATCTAATACAGCAGTCATTCGCTCGATCACGCCAACGCGCAAGTTTTCAATCATTTGCCCATCACCTGCCGAATCAGTTTGCGCGAGTGCATCGCCAGTAAGTTCTTCTTTAATAATATCGCGTAATTGTTTAATTGTAATTTTCATGATTTATTTCCTTTAAGTTTAATAGTTATCACGCGTTGATAATCCACGCCTGAGATATACCGGTACATCATCATACTTAGGATCTTCGTAATGTTCATCATGCGCAGCATCACGCGGCTTGCCGGGTGCTTCATCGTCTAACATGGATTGTGCATCCTGTACCGCACCACTATCAATAACGTCTTTAATCATTTCCAATTCTATATTAAGTGATTGCATCATTTCTATTAAGCCATTAACGATATCGCTCTCTAGTGTTTTCATACTACCTTCACTTAGTACGTTCTGAATCTCTTCTTTGATAATATCTCGTATTTGTTTTTTTGTTGTTTTCATAATTTGTATCCTTAAGTCTTACTCTGCAAGTCCTCTTTCTGCTTTCATTTGGGCTAGTTTATCTCTAGCGCGCAAAGTGCTAGCGCTTTCGCCTGTATCTCCACCTGCTGAACCATCTGCTGGTGGGGCTCCTGCCCCTTTGTTTTTATTAAATGCTTGTTCAACTTTTTCTACACTTTCTTTATCACCCATATAGTTTGTTCCTGCCACTGAATCGATAAACTGTAGTGTTTTCTTAGCGCCCCATTTACCAATGACGTGCCCAATCGCTAGAGCAATAGTTGTTCCGACTATTCCAAGTTCGTTTAACTGTTCTTGCTCTTCTGTTTCTGTTGTTTCTGCTTGATCATGATCTGTTTGATCTGTACTTTTGCGAAATGACTCGAATAGCTTCTGCATGCCGTCATCGCTTGAATATTTCTTTGACATAACTTGTCTCCTATAGGTATGTTACTCTATAAGTAGTTAATTATGTACCTTTGTTCTCAAATCTGGAAAAAATGGCAAAATTTTTAAATCTGGAAAAATGATATACGTTTCATGAACAGGCTTCCCCAAGCCGTAACACGGCTGTTACGGTAGGCATCCCGATAGGGGGGGGAGGGGGGTACCCCCTAACTATTTGATTTTACTCACCTTTTAGGCTATTTGATTTTACCCCTAATGGTGGACAAAAACTGTCCGATTTAACTTATGGACAAAAAGTGTCCGTAACAAAACGAAACATTTATTGTTTCATCATAGCGACAAGCGCATTGTTACCTTTCAACTTGGCTTTTGCCTGATTGATACGGCTCATCACTGTACCGATTG
>MDTG01000264.1_pt1 | contig 10797 bp, 9 predicted proteins | sample 811421 | NCBI WGS metagenome assembly MDTG01 (sample SAMN05326645, study PRJNA326480) | marine metagenome | isolation source: seawater | place: Pacific Ocean: South East | collected 2011 | reverse complement strand
GGTTTTATGCGCCCCTGATTATCTTGAGACAAAACTTTTGAAAATAAACTAGCATGATCATGATTAATAGTTCTAGCATTAAATAAACTATCTAAAGATGGATTAGAAGCTATAGTAATATAGTTCAATAAAAGAAACCAAAAAAAGTAAAAAATCTTATAAGTCATCCTCAATAATTGTTAAGTTTTAAGATTATTAATTTTTTTTCCTAATAAATTAATCCTTGAAAACCTAGAAACAAATACTGCCAATACTGACAAAAGTAATGACAGGTACCCTAAATAAGTAATCATTGTGCCCCATTTATCTTGATTAACAGATAAAATAGTGCCTTTTTCATCTTTATCATATGAAGACTGGAAGAATCTGTATCCCCTGTAATTTAAAACATTGTTCATGAAAATTCGATAATCAAATGTAGTATCACTATCAACAACCTGTATTTCACTAGCAAAAGATGAAGGACTATCCGAACCAGGATAACGGTCTAACTGAAAATCTTTTAAATAAATGGCAAAAGGTAAAGTATGATTAATTGCACCATATGAAAACGAAAAAAACAAACCATTAAAAGCAAAATACTCTTTTGATGCAATCACACCTTTACCACCATATAAGTTCAGGATTGTGTCATTTTCAGAGACATTAAGTTTCACTTGAAGCAAGTCAGGCTGTAATTCATCATTTTTAATTGTAGAAGATTTATTCACAATCCTTGCATTAGGATAGTAATTCTTAAACACCATACTTTGACCATTTATAGTATACAGTGTCTTATAATTTAACCTGTGTTTAGTATTGCTATTAAGAATACCCTTTGCCTGATCTGACATTCTCATATAATCAACTTCATAAATACTAGAAAAATAAAATAAAGAATCGACTTTAAATACCTCAAAATCTGATTGAAAATTATAATCAAATCCGATATTAAGATTATTAATTATACTTTGGTTATATCTATTTAAATACTTGGATTCCATTCCTCCTTCTTTTGCAGGAACAATAAATTCTAATATATTTTCACCTTGATCTGTGTTTTCTAATAAGAAATCAACTGGATCTTGAATGAAATTATGATATTCTATTTTAATATCTTTATTATCAAAAGCAATGGGTATTTTAAATTGATTTTTTGAAATTGAAGATAACAATAATTCTTTTTTACCGTTATATTCCAACTTATTATCATGAATCTTAAACTCTAGAAATAAATTACTAGAAATAAATTGACTATTCAAGCTCCCTTCTCTAATTCTCATAACCCCCTCTTGACCAATATACCTAGTGATTCCAGCACCAATAATAATTAAAATAAAAGATAAGTGTAAAAATAAAACTGGCAGTTTATTAAAAGTGTGTAATTTATATTTAAATATATTAAAAATAAAAATGGAACATAAAATAAAAAGACACAATTCTAGCCACCAAGAATTAAAAACCACAGCTCTTGCGGCAATTGTTCCATAATCATTTTCTAAAAATGTAGCAAACCCAATAGAAACAGCAAAACACAACATTAATAATAATGCTGCAGGAATTGATAATAAATTGTTAAAAAATCGATTCAAAACTTAAATTTTATTAATCAAAACAAAAGTATTTATTTTTATGATTATATTAACACCAAAATGATTAAAAAAATTACAATTATAGGCTCCGGAAACGTTGCAACTCAATTATCGTTTGCATTTAAAAAAGCTAATATAAAGATTGTTCAAATTATTTCAAGGAATAAAATAAGTGGCAAAAAACTTGCAAACAAATTAAATACACTATATGAAGAAAATGTAAAGAATTTAATTAATACAGATTTAGTAATTATATGTGTTAATGATGATGAAATCATCAAAGTTGTCAAATTAATACCTGATATAAAGATGGTTCACACATCAGGCAGCACCCACATCAATGTGTTGAAAAAAAAAGCAGAATACGGCGTATTTTATCCTATTCAAAGCTTAAATAAGGAACTTGAAATTAATTTTCATAATATCCCAATATGTATTGAAGCAAACAATAAAAAGTTTGAAAAACAATTAATTAAATTAGCTAAATCAATAGTTAACAATGTTATTTCATTAGAATCCGAAAAAAGAAAACATCTACATTTGTCTGCAGTTATAGCATCTAACTTCTCTAATTTTTCTTATTTAATGGCAAAAAAACACCTTGATAACAATAATATAGATTTCAAATTACTTAAACCTCTAATCATACATACAGCGAATAAAATTATCAATAATGAGCCACTATTAATGCAAACTGGACCAGCTAAAAGAGGAGATGAAAAAATCATCAATGAACATTTATCAATGTTAAAAGATGAAAATTTCAAAAAAATATATAAATTATTATCTAATAGTATATCTAAAGAATATGGTAAGTAAATATAAAGCACAATTATCTCAAATTAAAGCATTTGTTTTAGATGTAGATGGAGTATTAACGAATGGTGGGCTAATAATCTATCCAAATGGAAAGTTTTTAAGACAAATGAATGCAAAAGATGGATTTGCAATAAAAACAGCAATTAATCAAGGTTATTTATTGTGTATTATTACCGGTGGACGAGAACAAAATATAAAAGACAGACTAGAACACTTGGGGGTCAATAAAGTATTTCTAAATGCACACAATAAATTACCCCTGCTAAAACAATTTATTAAGGAATATAATTTACATAAAAACGAGATTATTTATATGGGTGATGATATACCAGACATAGAATGTCTCAAATATGTAGGCCTAAGTTGCTGTCCATTCGACGCAGTCAATGAAGTTAAAGAAATTTGTAGTTATATTTCTCATAAAAAAGGTGGAGAGGGATGCGTAAGAGATATTATCGAGCAAACACTAAAAGTCTCTAAAAAATGGAAGTTAGATGGAAAAATTAAATACTAATATTAATATCATATTAGGCTCTCAATCTCCAAGAAGAAAAGAGTTGTTAAAATTAATGGGTCTTGATTTTAAAGTCAAAAAAATAAATGTTAATGAAAATTTTCCTCGAAATTTTTCAGCAACCAAAGCTGCAGTATTTTTATCAAAGAAAAAAGCTAATGCATACACAATTAAAAAAAATGATTTATTAATATGTGCGGATACAATAGTATACTCAGATAAAAAGATTCTAGGAAAGCCTAGCACAAAAAAGCAAGCAGCAACAATGTTAAAAGCAATTTCTAACAAAAAGCATTTTGTAGTAACAGGTGTTACAATTAAAATGATAAACAAAGAAATTTCATTTTACGAAAGAAGCATTGTGTATTTCAACAAATTATCAAGGCAAGAAATAACATTTTACATTGAAAATTACAATGCTTTAGATAAAGCAGGTGGATATGGGATACAAGACTGGATTGGCATAATAGGAATAAAAAAAATTTCAGGATGTTATTATAATGTAATGGGCTTGCCTACATCATTAGTTTATAATCAAATAATTAAAATGGCAACATGTTTATAGATACAAAAAATTTTATTACACTTAGCCCTATTATTACACTAGTTGCACTCCTATTTTGTAATATGATATTTTTTGAAGACCCTATTAAAGGACCAAATCAAATAGCTTTAATAATAGCAGCTCTTATGGGTTCAATAATCGCTCGCGCGCAAAAAAAAGTTAACCTAAAAGATTTGATGATTGGCATCTATGATAGTATAAAGTCATCATTGAACGCAATAGTTATCCTGTTAATTATAGGAGGACTAACATCAAGCTGGATATTGTCTGGAATAGTACCTGCCATGATTTACTATGGTATTGAATTAATTAACCCACAATTTTTCCTACTAACTTCATGTATTATTTGTGCAGTCGTTTCACTTGCAACTGGCAGTTCTTGGACTACAGCAGCTACTGTAGGTGTAGCATTAATTGGCATTGGCAATCTATTGTCTATAAATATTGGTCTCGTTGCCGGCGCTATTATTTCTGGAGCATATTTTGGCGACAAAATGTCTCCGTTATCTGAAACAACGAATTTAGCCCCATCAGTTTCAGGTAGTGATTTAATTAGTCACATTAGATATATGACTTATACAACTATTCCAAGTATAATAATTACACTATTATTATTTTTTTTTATTGGACTTGAAAACGAGTCAACTTTAGTTTCATTAGATGAAATTGATATTTTTTTAAGTGCAATTCATGATAACTTTTTTATTGGACTCGAATTATTTCTTATTCCAGCCTTAATCATTGTATTAGTTTACAAAAAATTTTCTGCCATTAAAACACTATTAGTAGGCTTAATTACAGGAGCTATTTTTGCTTATATTTTCCAAATGGAACTGATTAATCAGATAATTATAAATTCAAATAAGGATTGGACAGCAACTAATATAGGTATTATAGAGACAATTATTAATTGTACTTTTTTTGGTACCGAGATAGATTTGCATAATACAGAGATAAATCAATTATTGGATAAAGGCGGGGTTTTTGGCATGTTCTGGATTGTATTATTAGTATTAAGTGCGATGATATTTGGAGGAGTAATGTACGCTGGGGGGTTTTTAAAGGCAATTACCAATCAACTAATTTCCCGATCATCTTCTAATATCAAACTTATTGGATCTACTGCAGGATCATGTATGTTTTTTAACATTACAACTTGTGATCAGTATTTAGCAATAGTTGTTCCTGGAAGAATGTTTAAAGAAATTTATAATGACCATAAACTAGACCCATGCAATCTAAGCAGAACTATAGAAGACAGTGGGACTGTTACCTCAGTTTTAATTCCCTGGAACACATGCGCAATATATCACACGGCAACTTTGGGAGTTAATCCCCTCTTGTATTTACCATTCTGTTTTTTTAATATAATATCACCATTTATGACTTTGTTTTTTTCATACATGGATATAAAGGTTAAGAAATTAAATTATGATAAAAAAAAATAAGCAATTCTACTATAATCCGAGGTTTTTAAAAGAAAAAGCTTTTTTCTTTAAAAAAAAGAAAAAGTATAATTCTAGTTTTATGTTAATTATCATCTTAATAATATTATTTTTGCTAGCATATACCATAATTAATTATCCAGCTTGAACAGTATTATTAATATATTATCTCCTGACGTAGTTAATCAAATTGCTGCAGGAGAAGTTATTCAACGTCCTGCTTCAGTAGTTAAGGAGCTTCTAGAAAATTCGATAGATGCTAATAGTCAAAATATTGAAATTAATATAGAAAATAGTGGAAAGACATTAATTCAAATCATAGATGATGGCAAGGGTATGAGTGAAAAAGATGCTGAAATATGTTTTCAGAAACACACTACTTCTAAAATCAAAAAAACTGAAGATATTTTAAAAATCACTACCATGGGATTTAGAGGTGAAGCCCTGTCCTCTATTGCATCAATTGCAGATGTCGAATTATGTACAAAAACAAATCAAGATAAGATAGGTACATTAATTAATATCAATAATTCAACAATTAAAAATATTCAAAAAATTGCAAAAAAAAATGGCACATCTATATCTGTTAAAAATCTTTTTTTTAATGTTCCAGCAAGAAAAAATTTTTTAAAATCTGACACCATCGAAATGAAACATATACTAGAAAGTTTTATGCAAGTTGCAATTTCTAATCATAATGTGTCATTCAAATTAAAAAGTAATAATAAAATTATATATAATCTAAAGTCAGCAAATTTAAAACAACGTATTATTCAATTATTTGGTAAAAGATATAATGAAAAAGTCCTAACAATAAAAGAGAAAACTAGCATAGTATCAATCACTGGTTTTTTAGGTAATCCTATTGATGCAAAAAGGAGTAGAGGTGAGCAATTTTTATTTATTAATAACAGATTTGTGAAATCACCATACTTAAATCATGCTATTAAATCTGCGATGGATAGTGTTATTACAAAAGAACAACATCCTGCTTATTTTATTTTTCTATCTATCGAACCTGATTTGATAGATGTCAATATTCATCCTAATAAAATTGAAGTTAAATTTGAGGACGAAAATTCAATTTATCAAATACTGAAATCGGCGTGTAAAAGATCTATTGGAATGCATAATATTGTACCAAGTCTAGATTTTGAAGTGGAGGAAAGTTTTGAAATTCCAACATATACTAAAAACACTCCGCCAAGAGAACCAAAGTTAAAAATTAACACTTCTTTTAACCCATTTAACAAACAACAAGAAAAAGACCGATTAAACACAGAGCACTTTGACAAATTATTTCCAGAAGAAGTAAGTGATAAAATTGAAAATGCAATGAGTATTGATAGCAATTATGGAACTTTTGTAATTGTAAATAATCAGCAAAGATCCTTTAATATAGTTGATAAAAAAAAAGCTATACAACGTATACAATATGAAAAAATAAAAAAAAATCTTTCCAAAAATAAGATAACGGCACAAATACTTACACAACCCCTGGAAATCAAAATAAATCAATTGAATATAAAGATAATTGAAGAAAATCGAGAAATCATAGAATCACTAGGTTATTCAATAAAAGAAATAAATCATAAATTTATTACCATCCAAAGTATTCCTACGGGTTTGGATAATAAAAATATTCAAACAATAATTGAATTATTTATAAAAGAATTACAAGTAAACAACAAATCTATTCAGGAAAAAATCATACATGAAACAGCACTTAAGATATCAAAAAACACTAATCCAAAAAATTTAATCCTAGATGTCTCAAACAATAAAAGTTTAACATTAATGCTTGCTCAATTATTAGAGTGTGATGTGCCTTTTATTGCAATTGATGGAACACCTTGTGTTATAAATATAGAACCTAATCAATTATTTACGAACTTATGACCTATTTTCAAGCTCAAAAATTTGAAATCTTACCTACAGTTGTCAAAAACATACTGATTATTAACGGATTATTTTTCTTAGCTACCTTAGTACTTAATAGCATGAACCTTAATCTATATGACATATTCGGTTTACATTATTGGACATCTAATAAATTTGAAATTTGGCAAATAATTTCTCATATGTTCATGCATGGTGATTTTACTCATTTATTTTTCAACATGTTTGCTGTTTGGATGTTCGGATCACAATTAGAAAACTTATGGGGATCAAAACGATTTTTAAATTATTATTTATTAACTGGTCTAGGGGCTGCGTTTTTACAACTTTTAATAGTACACTTTATTGAGAAACCAATATATCCTGAATGGTGGATACAAAATTACACTATGGTAGGGGCCTCCGGTTGTTTATTTGGATTACTAATTGCGTTTGGGTTATTATTTCCCAACACAAGATTGTTTTTTATATTTATTCCTTTTCCAATAAAAGCAAAATATTTTGTCATGATTTATGGAATCGCTGAATTATTTTCAGGTGTTCAAAATGTGGTGGGGAATAATGGGGACAACATAGCTCATTTTGCTCACTTGGGTGGAATGATATTTGGGTTTCTAATAATTAAATACTGGGAATATAATAAATACTGAAAATTGGATTTTATCAAAGACATATTTAGAAGTGATCCATTAACAAGAATTATATCTTTTAATATTGTAATATTTTGTTGCATTCATCTTATTGCAACAATTTTATTTCTATTATTTAAGATATCTTCTGATGAAAGTGTTTTCTTTCTACAACAAAGCTTGGGTGTTTCATCAAACATAATAATATTACTACAAAGACCCTGGACTATAATAACATACATGTTTACACATTTTGATTTATTTCATGTTATTATTAATCTTTTTTGGTTATACTTTGGAGGCAAAATATTTATAAGCTATATAGATAGCAGTAATTTATTGCCAACATATATTATGGGGGGATTTTCAGGAGCAATTCTTTATATATTATCCTTTAATTTTCTTCCCGTTTTTGATAGTATTAAAGGACAATCTATAGCAATAGGCGCATCTGCATCAGTATTAGCAATTTTATTTGCATCTGCCACATGTGTTCCTAATTTTTCTATTAGAACATTATTCATTGGCAATATAAAATTAAAATACATCGCACTTATTGCATTAATCATTGATATTTTAAGTATTCCCAAAGGGAATGCAGGTGGGCACATTGCTCATATAGGAGGAGCATTTTATGGTTATTTATATATTCATATGAAAAATTCCAAAAAAATTAACATTAATTATGTCATAGATCAAATAATGCTAATGTTTGCAAAAAAAACATCTTATATACATAAAAAAGAAAATGACTATCAATATAATGCACGTAAAAAAGAAGAACAAAAAGAAATAGATATCATATTAGATAAAATCTCAAGATCTGGATACGAAAGTCTTTCGGATGATGAAAAACAAATATTATTTAATCAAAAGAAATAACTATTTTTTTTTTACTTTTTTCAAATTTAAAGTATTCATTCCATTAATAAACATGCCCTCTATATTATTAGAAACTAATCGAACAACATGATCGTAATAAAGAGGAATTACTATAGACTCTTCAAGCAATAATTTTTCCATTTCAAAAAATAACCTACATCTTTCATCTTCGGTTTGAGAATGGAAAGATTTTTCATATAAATTATCAAAATTAGAATTATAAAAATGAGTATAATTTGGTCCAAAAGGACTTTTATTTTTAGAATAAAACAATGACAGGAAATTTTCTGGATCTGGATAATCACCTATCCATGAAGCCCTAAATAAACTAGCACCAGACGAAGAAAATAATTTTCTATGAATAGCAGGGGACGAAATTTCAATAGAAATTTTAATGCCAAACTTAGATGCACTATGTTGAATAAATTCGCAAACATCTAAATAATCTTGTGTTGTATGTAATTTGATTTCTAAATTTTTATCAGGAATACCATCTAATAAATTGAAAACAGAATCTGGACTATAAAAATAACCTTGAACATCATAACAATTTGAAAGAACAGATGGCACAAAACCATTACTTGCTGGAGTTACTAGGTCATTTCTCAAATACTTTGCCATAATATTTCTATCAAAAGAATAATTCAAAGCTTTTCTGAAATTTTTAAATCTTAAAGGATTCTGTTCCTTGGTTGCTTTAACAATATTAATGCCTAGATATTCTGTGTTTAAATAAGGTGTAGTCATGAGTTTAAATCGATCTTTGTAATTTTCTATCAAACCACCCTCCGAGTTTAAAAATTCATCCTTAAAACTGTTATCAAGCCCTGACACAAAATCAAAATTACCTAAAATAAAATTCATAAAAACTGATTCCTTCTGGGTAATAAATGAAATTGCAACACCTTCAAGATAAGGTAGCCTTACATTATTTTGATCATATTCAAAATAAAGATTATTCTTACGAAGAATTAATTTTTCATTTTTTATCCATTTTTTAAAATAAAATGGACCTGATCCAATTGGATTTTGAGAAAAATTTTCTCCAAAATACTGGACAGCTTCTTTTGGAACAAAAGAAAAATAACTCATAGACAATAATCCTAATAATCCAGGAAAAGGCTTATTTAGATAAATTTCAAGAACTGTGTCATTTAATGCATAAGTTTTCTGAGTATTAATATAATCTAAAACCCAAGCCCCTGGAGACAAATTATTTGTATCATGTAGCCTGGAAATACTATAAATAAAATCTTCGGCAATTAATTTTCTTGTTGAATCTATACCAAAGCATGGTGACTGATGAAAAAACACATCATCTCTTAAAATGAAAGTATATTTTAACCCATCAAAAGATTGATGCCATGATTTTGCAATCGAGGGTTTTATATTTAAATCTTGATCTAAAACAGTTAAAGTGTTAAAAATTTGATTTACAGCCCAAATATTAGACTGGTTGTTCGCGAATATTGGATCTAAAGATGTAATTGACGAAGTTTCATTATATTTAAAAATATTGTCATTTACATCTTGATTAACACAAGAAAAGAAAACACATGTTAAGAAGAATATAAATAAAGATTGGAAATACCGCATATCTAAATATAAAAAATAATTATCTTTGTGAACCATCAAAAAAAATGGCGAGGTAGCTCAGTTGGTTAGAGCGCAGGATTCATAACCCTGAGGTCGGGAGTTCAAATCTCCCCCTCGCTACTATTTGACAAGATTTAATAAATCAGTAAAAAGTGATTCATCACTTGGTCTCTTCGCATTATTATCAATTACTTCTCCATTTTTATTAATTAAAATATACCTAGGTATGCTAGATATTTCAAAATACTCGCCAGCACTATTTGATTCGTTAGATGGTGAAATAAAGTGATGCCCGTTCAAGTCTAATATATTGATACTTTCTTTCCATTTTTCTTTATCATTATCAATAGAAATGTAAATAAAATCAAGTTTTTTTAATTGACGCTTAGTGAATTTATTTTTTAACTTTTCAGCATATGGAAATTGTTTTCGGCAAGGACCACACCAACTAGCCCAAATATCAATATAAAGAAATTTACCCTTAAATTGATTTAAATCAGATTGATCACCTGAAATTGACTCCATGAAAAATGGTGGCAAAGTATTTTTTTTATTTTTATCATTTTTCACATTTACTACTTTTGGCCTATCGTAAAAATCTTTAAATATTAAATCAGTAATTCCAGATTGAAAACCATGATTATTTAAATGACTTACAAAATAAAAACATGTATGATCATCTAATACATTCCAAAATTTATGCAAATAATAATTAATAAAGCCAATCCAAATATCTTTAGGAACATACATGCTTAAAAAATCTAAAATATTTGTACTGAAATTGTGAAAATTCTGATGGTCTTGGTTAGGTTGATATTTGTAATTATGTATCGAAAATAAAATAATTGAATTATAAATATAATTTTGAAAAACACTT
>MDTG01389439.1_pt1 | contig 10798 bp, 8 predicted proteins | sample 811421 | NCBI WGS metagenome assembly MDTG01 (sample SAMN05326645, study PRJNA326480) | marine metagenome | isolation source: seawater | place: Pacific Ocean: South East | collected 2011 | reverse complement strand
TGGCTTACCTCTATGAAGAAAATACTAATGGATATTTGTTAGTAAATAAATTTATATATATATTTTCATCATTACCTCTAATCATTTTATTGATTGGTATTTTTTCTAGTTACCTATTGTCAGTAAAAAACAATATAAATTCAGTTATTGAAATTATTCCAAATATAGTAATCATAGTTGCCATATTTTTATTTAGCTCATCTTTTCCTGAGCAGTCTCTAGCATTTGGAACAATTCTTGGCTTCTTCTTGCAAGGCATATTTTTAGTATTAATTGTTATTTATTTTTACAATGCAGTGCCATTATTAGGATTTAATAAAGCAACAATCCGAAATATGCAGTTTGTTGCTAAGGGGGGAGCAATTCTGTTCTTGGGTCAGTTCTTTATGAGCCTGATAGGACCAATAGATAATTACTATGCAATAAACTTTGGAGAAGGATCTGTAGCCGCCTACAACTATGCTATCAAATTAGTTGGTATTGCCTCTTCATTAATTAGCGTACTCGTCTTAAGAGTGCTGCTACCTAAATTTTCTGAATTAGAGCGCGATAATAAGAAATTAGAGCTGCGTAAATTAGTTTTATCTTACTCTATTATTTTTTTTGTTGTTGTTTTATTTGCATCCTTTTTAGCTTTTCCACTTGTGCCAATCTTTATAGATTTAATATATGAAGGTGGCGAATTAACTCAAGATAAAATTAATCTAATTACAAAACTGGTTCACGCAGGCATATTCCAACTTCCCTTCTTTTCGTTTAGTTTAATAATTGTTCAATGCTATCTTGTTAAGAATTGGATTCTCTACGTATCCCTTTTTGCAATATCTAATGTAATTGTTAAAGTCATAAGTAATATTATTCTTATTGATATATTTGGCATATCTGCCTTGATGTACTCATGGGCTATAATGTACTTCTGGTCAGGTTTATGCTTATTTATATTCTTTAGTTTCAAGGAGCTTAATTATGGCAAGTCTAAGCTTTAAAATTGTAGAGCTCTTCATTTTTTGTATGTTCGCTACGGGTGCTGGAAATTTTATTTCAATTAATTTTGGCCTTGGATATCCTTGGATTTACTTTATATTATTGATAGGAACCTTTTTTATATCAGCCCTTAATTCAAAATCAAAATTCAATTTCGATATTATCTGGATAACTATCTTTGTAGCCTGTTTAGGATATGCATTTTCATTTCTGCTAGAAACTCAATCAATAAAAGGTTTTACGATTTATGTGATGCCTTTCTTGGGATTTTTGTTCTGTTATTTATTTGTAATGCAGTCAAATAAAAGACTTAAAACCATTTTAAAATATTTAAGATTTTCTCTAATAGTTTTGTGTCTATCTATGGTTATAGAGCCATTTATTTTATTTAGAGATTTTGGATATCTTGCCGATGGCCTAAGATTGAGTGGATTTGCTGGGAATGCAAATCTTGCAGCTTTTTACATAATAGCTCATTTGACATGTATAAAGCTTCTATCAAACAAAATTCCTCCTATGCTTTTGATAATTTCAATAATTTGTTTAATTTTAACCTTTTCAAGATCAGGCATTTTAATTTTTGTGATTATTTTTTTTACATCCTTTATAAAATGGATGACCAATGAAAAGAAACTTAAATACTTAATCCCAATATCATCAGTAATTCTTTTCATATTTTTAATAACATCCTCAGGAAATGAGAATTTTAAAGCATTTAATTTCTCGCGAATAAACCCTTTTTCACAAAGTGAGTTCATTGAAGCGGATACATCTCGGCTAGATGTAATTTCAACTTATTTAAGCGGCATAAATGAAAGCCCTATAATTGGTAATGGTCCATCTAAAGGAGCAAAACAAGAGGTTAGAGCACATAATACTATTTTGAATATATGGTACGAAGTTGGGATTCTTCCTGCATTAGCATATGTATCTTTTTTGATACTTTTATCTTTTAGTTGTCATCGACAATTATGGCTTTTCAACACATTTTTAATTTATTTACTTTTTAGTTTTTTTATTAATAATCTCCTCTTTCACTCATCATTTTGGATGTTATTAGGTTGCTTTTATGTTGCAAAAAGAAATCTTGAAGTTTCACGTGTTTAATTTATGAAAATAATTCACATAATAGGAAGTTTGGGTTCAGGAGGGGCGGAACATCAATTAGCACGAATTGCTATTAATCAAGCAAAGCAGAATTGCAATGTTACTATCATTTTATTTGATTGTGCAGGAACACCTCTGGAGCATGAATGTATAAACAATGGCATAAAAATTATTAATGCAGGCATTCGTAAAGGGTCAATTCTTAAGGGAGTCTTAAATTTATTTAATGAATTGAACAATCTTGATGAAAAAAAAATAATTTATCAAAGTTGGATGTATGCAGCAGATTTATTCTTAGGCATTTGGGGGTTATTATACCTACTTCGCAAGGGCGAAAAGGCCAACATATTTTGGAACATAAGGTGCACAAAGTTTACAGGCTTTTCAGACTTTTCATTTAAAAGATATGCGGTTGCAATGTTATGCATCCCCCTTTCCTATGTTATCCCTAAAAAAATTATAAATTGTGCATATGCTGCAAAAATCGAGCATGAAAAATGGAAGTATGATAAAACTAAAATGAAGGTAATTCACAATTGCTTCAACGAAGCTGAGTTTTTTATTGATGAGAAAAATATTTCATTAGACAAACCTTACTCACTTGGTTTTGTAGGCAGGCATGACTCCATAAAAAATTTCCCAGCTTTTATAGAAATAATCAGAGATCTCATAAATAGCGGTATTGAAATAAAGGCACTTGTTGCAGGTCGAGGTTATAATCCTGAAGATGACTTATCCTCAGAATTAAAACAATATTTTAATTTTAAAGGTGAGCTTTCTAATATGGTAAATTTTTATAATGATATTGATCTGTTGATAGTAACTTCATTTAGCGAGGGGTTTCCAAATGTTATTGTTGAGGCAGGTTTATCTGGAGTTGACTGCATATCATTTGATGTTGGAGATGCTCGCTATATTCTTCCAGAAAAAAATATTATTCAGGATTACTCCATAAAAAAGATGTTGCTCAAAATTAAAAAGCATATTAAGCAAAAGGATAAAATTAATAAATTAGAAATTAGAGAAAGGAACTTGGGAAGATTTAATATTGAATCTGCAGTGAGCAGGTATAAAAAAGTTTATTTAGAAGAAATTAGCGGTAATTAAAGACCATACTAAGGAGAAATTATGTGCGGTTTTGTAGGATTTTATAGCAAAAACAACTACGGCGATGAGCTTGAATCAATAATGAATTCTATGCTTAAACAAATTGAAACAAGAGGTCCTGACTCAAGAGGTCATTGGTCTGATCCACACTCGGGTATTAATTTAGGTCACCAAAGATTATCTATTCTAGATCTTTCTTCGGCTGGTCATCAGCCAATGTTTTCAGCCTCAAACAGGTATGTGATTATTTATAATGGCGAAATCTACAATCATCTAGAGCTTAGAAAAGAAATAGAGAAAAACAACACTATAGAATGGAAGGGAAGCTCAGATACAGAGACTTTATCAATGTGTATAGAAATATACGGAGTGGTACCAACTTGTTCAAAGATAAAGGGGATGTTTTCTTTTGCCGTTTGGGACAAAAAGAACCAAGAGCTTTTTCTTGCAAGAGACCGTCTTGGAGAAAAACCTCTTTATTATGGTTGGCATGGAAATGGCAATAATCGAAATTTTTATTTTGGATCTGACCTTCGAGCATTTAAACCACATCCGCAATTTGATCCAAGTATTAATAGAGACTCTTTGAGTTTATTGTTGAGACATAATTATATTCCAGCTCCTCATTGTATTTACGATGGTTTTTACAAGTTAGAGCCTGGATCAATAATGAAAATATCACCAAAGAAAGAAAAGGAAGAGCATATTAAATATTGGGATGCTGAGAAAATAGCGGTCGAAGGCAAATTAAATCCTTTCATGGGAAGTTATCAAGAACTAGTAAAACATACTGAAAATCTTGTAAAAAATTCAATTAAAGCTCAAATGATATCGGATGTTCCTATTGGGGCATTTTTATCTGGCGGGATAGACTCTTCGCTTATTGTTTCACTTATGCAACTTGAATCTAATATACCTGTAAAGACTTTCACAATTGGCTTTGAGGAGAAAGGCTTTAATGAAGCAGAATTCGCTAAAGATGTTGCATCTGTTCTGTCTACAGATCATACGGAGCTTTATGTAACACATGATCAGTGCATTGATACTATTTCTAAACTTCCAACTTTATATGGCGAACCTTTTGCTGATTCTTCTCAAATTCCAACCTTTTTACTAAGTGAACTAACTAAAAAAGATGTTACCGTAGCATTATCTGGTGATGCAGGTGATGAACTATTTTGTGGATATAATAGATATAATATTGCTGATAATTTTTGGAATAAGATTTCTTTTATACCCACTTCTCTCAGAAAGCAATTTGCTGCGGTTCTATCAAATATACCTGCTAATTTTTGGGATAACATTTCATCTTTAATTACTAAATCACCGTCGATGCTCTTATCAGATAAAATTGCAAAGGGATCAGATGTATTAAGCTCATTATCAGTAGACGACTTGTACTTCAAGTTAATATCTATTAATAGCAACCCTCTTTCTTATTTAATAAATTCTAGTGAACCACAAACAAAAATTACAAAGGATAATTCCCATTTAGATATTTTAAGTTCTAAAGAAAAGATGATGCTTCTTGATTTAATTAGCTATCTTCCCGATGATATTCTTGTGAAAGTTGATAGAGCCTCAATGGGAGTTTCTTTAGAGACTAGGGTCCCACTGCTTGATCCCGATGTCGTTGAATTTGCCCTTAAAACTCCGCTTAATTATAAGATCAGAAATGGCAAATCAAAGGCTGTTTTGAGGGATATTCTATTTAAACATGTTCCCAAAAATTTAATTGAACGACCAAAGATGGGCTTTGGTGTTCCTCTAGATCAATGGTTGCGTGGTCCGCTCAGGCCTTGGGTGGAAGAAATGCTAAGCACTGAACGACTAAAAAATGAAGGTTTTTTCAATGTTAGTATGGTCAGAGAATTGTGGCAGGAGCATCTTGATTATAAGAAGAATTCTTCAGCGAAACTTTGGGGAATACTTATGTTCCAAGCATGGTATTTAGAGCAATTATGAATATCTTACTTACAGCTACTAAAAATAATTAACTATTCAATGAGGGAAAATTAATTTGAGAGAAACTGTACTTTTATGCTCTAACTACGCTTGGACTATTTTTAATTTTCGAATGGATTTAATAAAAGAATTGAAAAAAAATGGCTACAAGGTTGCAGTTATTACTCAGTTTGATGGATACGAAAAAGAAATATTAAAAGAAGTGGACATAGTTTTGCCTTTATTTATCTCTAGAAAAGGCGTTAACCCATTTTATGATTTAATAACTTTTTTTCATCTATTAATAAGTATTTATAAGCTTAAACCAAATTTATTACTTCTATTCACTATTAAGCCTGTAATCTATGGTTCTTTGGTTGGACAAGCATTAAAAATAAGATCATATTCAATGATTACTGGATTGGGAACAGCTTTTACATCAAGATCATGGATAACAAGGCTAGTAAAGATTTTATATAAAAATGCACTAAGAAGATCAAGAGCTGTTTTTTTTCAAAATAGTGATGATAGAAATATTTTCCTAGATGAAAAGCTTGTAAATCCAAAGGCTATAAAGATGGTACCAGGATCTGGAATTGACTTATCAAGATTTCCAAAAACTGAGCTTATGGATAAAAATCCTATGATATTCAGTTTAATTTCTAGAATGATTTGGGACAAAGGTATCAAAGAATTCGTTGATGCAGCAAAGATAGTTAAGAATTCTCATCCAGAAGTAATTTTTCAACTAATTGGACCTTTAAATGTTGAAAATAGAACTGCAATATCTGCAAAGAAAATGAGTGAATGGATTAAAGATGGAGCTATTAGATATCTCGGCGAAACAAATGATGTGGTTAAATTTATTAAAGATTCATCATGTATTGTTTTACCTTCCTACAGGGAGGGAACTTCACGTGTTTTATTAGAAGCAGCTTCTATGTGCAGACCAATAGTTGCTTCAAATGTTCCAGGTTGCAGAGAAGTGGTTGAGGATGGATATAATGGTTTTCTCTGCAAATCCAAAGATTCATTAGATTTAGCCAAAAAAATTGAGAAAATGATTTTGCTATCTTTTAATGAGCGTCAAGAAATGGGTCTTAATGGACGAATTAAGATGGAGAATGAGTTTGATCAATCAATTGTATCAAGGATATATTTAGAAGCTATTAAAGACAAAAATTAAATATATAATATATTCTTGATTTCAGACCTTTATCGGAGCGCATGAGATTAATACAATACAAACATTTAATTTTTTTAGAGAGAAAAAATAAATTGATTAGATATAGATCATGACAATTTCAAAAAACCCCCACACTCAAGAAACTTATAAGATTCCAAAAAAAATTGACGACAGAGAGTCTATTGAAGAGTTTTTATCTAAAAATGCTGCAAAGAAAATAGTAGTGATTCAGGGTCTTGGTTTTGTTGGAGCAGTTATGTCGCTTGTTTGCGCCAATGCATTCACAGAGGAGTATGCTGTTATAGGAGTAGATTTAGCAAGCGAAGAAACATTTTGGAAAATTAAATCAATAAATAATGGTACTTTCCCACTAATAGCTGAAGACCCAAAAATTAATTTATTATTTGAAGAATCTAAATCAAAAGGCAATTTTTACGCTACTTATGATCCAATTGCATTTAGTTATGCAGATATAATTATTGTTGATATAAATTTAGATGTTCAAAAGAAATCATCTGATGACTATGCTTTGCATGATTTTGATGTTGATTTGGCAGGTTTTAAAAATGCTATTTCATCAATTGGTAAAAATTGCAAAGAAGATACATTAGTTTTGGTAGAAACAACTGTGCCGCCAGGAACTTGCTCAAAAGTAGTGAAACCTCTTCTTAATGAAGAGCTCATAAAAAGAAATTTATCAACTAAAAAGCTTGGCTTAGGGCACTCATACGAAAGAGTTATGCCTGGACCTGAATACATAGATTCTATAAGATCATATCCAAGAGTTTATGCAGGAATTGATGATAAAAGTGCGGATAGGATCCAATCTTTTTTAGAAACTATCATTGATATAAAGAAATGTAATCTAACTAGGCTTGAGCACACAAATGCAACTGAAATGGCGAAAGTCCTTGAAAACTCTTATCGTGCAACTAATATTGCTTTTGCAGTCGAATGGTCGCGTTTTGCTGAAGAAGCTGGAGTTGATTTATATTCAATTGTGGATGCTATAAGAGTAAGAAAAACTCACTCCAATCTCATGTATCCGGGGGTGGGCGTTGGTGGGTATTGCTTGACCAAAGATCCTTTGCTTGCGAGTTGGGCAAGAAAATCTTTTTTTAAATCTGATTCCGATCTAGAAATGAGTATAAATAGCGTTTCTGTAAACGATAGAATGCCTAAATATGCCTTTAATAGGCTAATTGATGTTTTTGGGAGTTTGAAAAATAAGAAAGTCGTTTTTTTAGGAATTTCATATAGAGGCGATGTCGGCGACACAAGATTTTCTCCAGTAAAACCATTAGTGGACATGGTAAAAAATGAGGGAGCGATTATAAAACTTCATGATCCATACATTTCCTTTTGGGAAGAGCAAAACTGTGAAGTTGATAATCATATTGATATAGCCTTAAAAGATGATCCAGATCTAATTATTATCTCTACTGGACATACGCTTTATTCAACAAACAAAATAATTTCTAAACTAATGAATCTTAAAAAGACAAATATTTATGATACTGTTGGTCTCTTAGATAGAACCCAACTTGAAGATCTTAGTAAGAAGCATATTTTATCTGTACTAGGGCGAGGAGATATTTAGAGTCATTAAATAATCATGAAAGAAGTTTTAGTTTTAGGTGGTGGAGGGTTTATTGGACGCAATATTGTTCAGTCTCTTGTTGATAGGGGAGACTGCAATGTAACTGTTGCAGATATAAAACCAGGATCAAACTTTGAATCAATAAGAAATGATCCAAATAAAGCAAAAAGATTTAAGGTCATAATAGATGATTTCTCAGATATTAAATCATTCAATAAGCTTAATAATGGATTTGAGGAAATTTATATGCTCGCTGCTGTAGTTGGAGTTAATAGAACGTTAAGAAATCCTCACGATGTAATAAGAATTAATACCATGTTAACCATGAATACTTTAGATTGGGTTTCAAGGAATCCTGTAAAGCGGATTTTATTCTCATCTTCGAGTGAAAATTATGCGGGTACATCTGATCTTTATGATACAAAAATACCTACTGATGAATTAATCCCATTGTGTATTTCAGATATTAATCATCCAAGATGGACTTATGCAATGACAAAAATGCATGGAGAATCTGCTTTTATACATTCAGCTAAAAAATTAAATTTCGAATGTGTTGTGGTGAGATACCAAAATATAATTGGTCCTGAAATGGGTTTTGGCCATGCTATTCCTCATATAGTCGAGCGATTTATCAAGCATGACGATGAAAATATAAAGGTTTACGGACACGATCAAACAAGAGCCTTTTGCTATATTGATGATGCAGTTACAGGGACTATTGCCGCAATGGAAAACTCAGCTTCGGATGGAGAAATTTACCATATTGGTAATCAAGAGGAAATAAATATGGAAGAATTAACAAAATATATAGGCACACTTCTTAATTATGATGGTAAATATGAAAATGCAATTACATACCCTGGCTCTGTTTCAAGACGCTGTCCTGATATTTCCAAAGCAAAAGCTGATTTGAATTATGTGCCTAAATTTAAATGGGAGCTTGCAGTAAGACATACAGTAGAATGGTATAAGGAATTCTTTGAATCGGGCAAATCACCTTCATCGGGAGGCTTTGAACCTCCCGAAGCTTTTCAATTCGGAAGAGATTAGTAAATGCAGAGATTTTTTGACTTTAGCATTTCAATTCTTGCGTTAATAATTTTAACCCCGTTATTAATTCCTATTTTTATTTTATTGAAACTGACAGGAGAAGGGGAAGTTTTTTACTCACAAGAGCGTATTGGTCTTAATGGAGAAACATTTAATCTTTTAAAATTTGCAACAATGCTAAAAAACAGTCCAAATATGGGCGCAGGTGAATTAACTTTAAGAGATGATCCAAGAGTTCTTCCAATTGGGAAATTTTTAAGAAAGTCAAAAATTAATGAACTTCCACAATTATGGAACATTGTAGTTGGAAACATGAGCATAGTTGGACCAAGGCCTATGGTTCCAAATACATATGCAGAATATCCTCAAGACGCTCAAAAAAAATTAAATACAGTCAGGCCAGGCTTAACGGGTATTGGTTCGATTGTTTTTCGCGACGAGGAAGAGTTCTTAGAAAACAAAAGTGACCCTCTTGAGTTTTATAGAAATAAAATTATTCCATATAAGAGCAACCTTGAAATATGGTATGTAAATAATAATAGCTTTAAAACTTACTTGAAGTGTATTTTGCTTACAGCATGGGTCATCTTTTTCCCAAGAAAAGATATCATTAAGTACTTTTTTGAGGATTTACCTGCCAAACCTGAGAATTTAGAGTGAACTATAGATTATATATTTTTTTAAAACATAGATGATTGAACTAATAGATATTAATAATTCAAAGCCTTACAAAATTTTTGCTGAATATTATCATCAAGCTGTTCAAAGTAAACAGTTTCTTCCAGAAGCTGTTTCAATCAGTTCATTTAATTCTTTGACTAATGAAGTTGATTCAAGATATGTTAATTTAAAATATATAATTAATAATGAATGGATTTTTTTCTCCAATTACGATTCTAATAAATCTAAAGATTTAGCTTCTCATGACCAAATTGCAGTGTTGATTTATTGGGCTTCAATAAATGTTCAAATAAGAATGAAAGCTAAAGTGAAGAAAACATCTAGTATTTTTTCTGATAAGCATTTCAAAAAAAGGTCTAAAGAAAAAAATGCTTTGGCGATAAGTTCAAATCAATCAAAAACCATTGATTCTTATAAAAACGTTATTAAAAATTTTAAAAAAGCTTTGAACAATGAGAGCTTGTTATCAAAAAGGCCTTCCTATTGGGGTGGATATTCTTTTACTCCATATTATTTTGAATTCTGGGAAGGGCACGAATCAAGATTAAATAGAAGAAGAGCTTTTTCTTTAAATAAGAGTACATGGAATACATCTATTCTTCAGCCTTAGTTCGTAAAGAAAATATTTGCGAATTTAATCAATTAGTTTAAAATCATTTTCTAAATATGAATATATTTCTAAAACCCTCTTCAAGATAATTCTTTTATCTGTATATGTATAAAATAATTGGTTTAATAATATCTAACAGGTCAGTCTCATAGCTATATCAAAATCAAAAAAGTTTAATACTCCAATTAATAATAGCATCCGGGCTGAGAAGGTCATGCTTATTGACCAAGATGGAAATAAACAAGGAATTGTTACTCTAAATGAAGCTTTAGAAACTGCAAGCAGTGCTTCACTTGATTTAGTTCAAGTATCTCCCTCAGATGCTACTCCCTTAGTTTGTAAAATATTAGACTATGGAAAATATGTTTTCAATAAAAAGAAAAGTACCTCCTCAACAAAAGTAAAAGCTAAAAGAAATACACTCAAAGAAATAAAATTTAGACCCTCCACAGATGTGGGTGACTATAATATTAAATTAAAAAAAATTAAAAGCTTTATTCTTGACGGAGATAAGACTAAAATAAGC
>MDTG01364071.1_pt1 | contig 10798 bp, 9 predicted proteins | sample 811421 | NCBI WGS metagenome assembly MDTG01 (sample SAMN05326645, study PRJNA326480) | marine metagenome | isolation source: seawater | place: Pacific Ocean: South East | collected 2011 | reverse complement strand
GTTTTTATCGAAATATTCAGCAGCTAAAATTACTCCTTCCACTAAATTATCTACATAAGACATTGATCTTAAATTTTCCCCTGTACCAATGAGTGGAAATCTACCACTTCTCACCATAGAAAAAAATTCTGATTGTCTTTTCGGTTGATCAGGCCCATAAAACCAAGGCGCTCTTATTATGGAGAAATTAGTAACCTCTTGCTGCTTTGATAAATTGATAAGGTTTAATTCCATTCTCATTTTTGATCTTCCATATCCCATGTAAGGAAAATAAGGTGAACTCTCTGTAAATAGTTCATGATTGTTTTTTGTATACCCGTTAGGAGAATTTGAAGACATAGAAACAAATTTTTTTAAGCCGTTTTCTATAGATTTTTTTGCTAAATAGCTAACTCCAATGTTGTTTATCAAATTAAAATCCGATTGATTGAATAATTTTGGGTGAATTATTCCAGCTAAATTAAATAAAGTAGCCCCTTCTGAGTTTTCAAGAAATAAATCTACAGATTTCTTATTAGTAAGATCACCATATGAAAAGGAAACACCTTTTTCAATAAACGCAGATAACAACTCTTCTTCTGATTTATCTTTGATAAAAAGTTTTATATCAGAGAAATTTAAACTAGTTGGACCGTCAAAAATTTTTCTTAAGAAAGCTTTTCCTAACCATCCTGAAGCTCCTGTAATAAGAATTTTGTTACTCATTTATCTATAGAAATTTATTAAGAAGATAAAGACCATCCATAAAAATACCGCAATAAAAAGCTGTTTATCCTTAAAAAGAATATTTATAGGGTCAGAGGAAACATTTGTTTTGAAAGAAAGTTGGACATATCTTAGAACGCCAAAAAAAACAAAAATACTAGAAAACGGAAGAAGCTCTGAATTAAATTTTAAAATTGCATAATTTGAGAATGTAAATAAAACATAGGAAGTTATGGTGGTTGCAGAAAGAATCGCTAAGAGTATATTTAAAAAATCGTGAGAGTAGTTTTTTAAAGGTCTTCTTAAGATTTCTTTAGGGTTTTTGAATAAATCAATTTTTCTTTTTGATGTTACCACTAAAAGGGATGCCGAACCTACTGTGAAAACCATCCAAACAGAAGGTAAAGATGAAATTACTATAGTTCCTACCAAAATTCTATAAACATACCCTGAAGCTACTATGAAGATTTCTAACAAAGAAATTTTTTTCAAAAAAAATGTATATAAAAGACTTTGTAATATATAAATAAATATTATTGTATTTAGGTAAAGATTTTTAAAGAGAGCTAAAGCGCAAATAATCACAACCCCAATCAATATAAGAGAGGAAATTGCATGTAATCCCTGTAAATCTCCAGATGCAAACGGCCTAAATTTTTTTTCAGGATGATGTGAATCTTCTTTGCGGTCAATCCAGTCATTAACTATATATATAAAACTAGCTGCAAAATTAAACAAAAAGAATGCTGAAAAAGATATAAATAGATTAGAAAAATTAATTAAATCTGTCTCAATAATAAGCGGAATGAAGACAAGTAAATTTTTCAACCATTGATTTACTCTTAACATTTTAAATATTTTTAAAAACATATGGAATTTAGGTTGTTTTAATTTTTCTAATAAATTTTTTTGTATTCATCTCAGCCAGAGCCATTATTGTGCCTTGGGGATTCACTGATGGGGAATCACATAAAATGGATCCATCACTTAACATTATTGATTCATCTTCCCAGAGAAGACCATCCGGATTTACGCAGAATCTTTCTTTTTTTCCGCCCATTCTCATAGAGGAAAATAGATGAATAGTCATAAGATTTAATTTGCTTAATGGCATAAAATTAAATTTCTTTAGTTCATCAATAGAAGTAAAAGAAATATCTTGCGAAATTGAAGGAAATAATCTTTCTGCACCAGCTGTAAACAGTACTTTTCCAAGAGCTTTAATCCCTTTAATAATATTTTTTTTATCTATTTTTGTTAAACGAAAAGTGACTAACGGCGAATTAAAAAAAGGAATTCTATGTATGTTTCCAGATCCTTCGGGAGAAATCATTGAATAGTAAGAAGCCATATTTTCCCACCTACTGAGATAATGAAGATTATTTGTATCATTTAAAGATACTGCAAGATATTGTTTTGAACTTATTGAACAGCCAATACTTATTTTAGGAGAAAACTCTTTAATTTGATGCACTGCAACCCCTTCATTCTTACAAATTATATTTTCGGGAAACATAGCAGTAAATTTAAAACTGGGGTGCATCTTAAGGCCTCTGCCAATTTTTTTATCCTTCAGTCCGCTTTTTTTTAAAATATTTGGCGAATTAATTGAACCAGCTGAAAGAATAATAAATTCGCAAGTAAACTCTTCAACTTCTTTATTTTTTCTTTTAACAAAAATTGAATAATCATTTTTTTTATTTTTATGAATCTTTATTACTTGAGAATCTGGCAAGAATGAACCTCCAGAATCCAAAAACTCAGGAATGTAAGTTTCTGACATAGATTGTTTTTTCCCTGCTTTGTCATCATCATACTTATACCATCTTGGAACTTCGGAACAATCCCAGCCTAAAGAATCACTTCCATTCTTTAACAATAATGAAGAAACTGGAATTTTATTTTTTGGCATATAAGAAATGCTTAGGTTTTTTTCAATTGATTCATAAGAGGAAGTTAATTCATCTCTATCGAAGTGAATTTCATTATTTTCTTCCCAGGTCGATAGAACTTCCTCTGGTATTCTGTGATATAAACCACTATTAATTTCACTTCCGCCTCCTGCACATTTTCCTTCAACGAAGTTTATAATAGGTTTTCCTAAGGCCATTGTTTGACCTGAATTTTTATATTTCAACTGCATCTCTTTGGTATTGTATTGTGATAGTTCGTTGTGTTTAATTAAAGAACCTTCTTCAATTAGTAAAACATCGATTCCCTCTCTAGCAAGCATTAATGCTGATACACACCCACCTGGCCCGGAACCAATAACAATAACTTTGTATTTATGAATCATTTTGAATTTTCGAATGATCTTAAAATTACCATAGATTCGTAAAATCTTATCAATAGTGAAAAGGGGAACAACTTATACTTCTTTATAAATATGAAAATAGAGATTCTTTTTTTCTCAGGTAAATTTTTGAAGGTCCTAAAAAATATAAAAATAAAAATGCTATTAAAAATCGAAGATACCAAAAGAAAAAAAAAATTTATAAAATCAGGGAGATTATTTATTTGATAATCAATAAAGGCCTTCATGTCTCTATCTTCAAATGACAGATTATGAATTTTCTTTATTGTTGAAATGTAAGAAGAATTGAGGTTCATTTTTTAAAATTTTGTATAGGCTAAAAATATTCCCAAAATTATAATTAACATCCCAATAATGTTTATAAAATTTACTTTTTCTTGAAAAAAAATTGCTGAAGTTGAAATTATTAAAATTATAGATAATCCGACCAATATGGAGTATGCAATCCCTACGTTCATAATTTTTAAAGCTTGAGAAAAAAAGACTAAGTTAAGTAAGAAAAATATAATACTTGCTAAAAAAAATAGAGAAAAGTAATTGTTAAACAAGCTTAAATTTTCCTGAATCTTTGTGGCATGAATTTTAAGAAATATATTTCCCAAAAAATTAAAAATTGAAGCTAAGAGAATGTAAATGAAAGGATTTATCATTGTGAATCTATTAATTTTGCAGAATATCTATTAATCAATATGTAAAAACCCTCGTAGCCTTCATTATTTTCGTTAGATTTATTGACAAAGGCAGTTTCATAATTATCTTCCAAAAATTTTTGCAAGTCTTTTTTATTTCCAGAAAAGTCATTCCAGTATGATAATTCTTCTTTGATTGAAACTTTTTTAAAGGCAAAGGGCGATGGTCCTAAGTCTGAACCGATATTGGTAATTATATCAGGAACAAATTTTTTTATTAACGGCTTTGCTTCAATAAGGTGACCAATTTTAATTTTTTTATCAAAAGTCAAGATTTCATCAGAATCCCATTTATAAAAGTAGCAAAGTTCATCTAGAATATTAATTCTTCCTCCCACATGATGAGGAATGTAACCTATCCATCTCGTATATATTTTTCCATCGGCTTTAATTAAATCGCTCAAGACGTTTCCAACAGATGAAAGATATCTTCCATCTTTATTAAGTAAATTTATAAATTCGTAAGGTGACGAGTAACTCATATAAGGTTTCTGGAAAATATGAGGTATTGGTGAAAAGAAGGTCAATAAAGGCCAAATGATTAAAAGTGAATAAAGAATTTTTACATTCTTTATTTCAAAAAAATTAAATAATAAATAAACAGAGATAATCAACAATATTATTCCAGGAACAATAAAGTATCTACTTGATGGCATCCAGTCTCCCCCCCCAGCGACAACCGAAAGAAATAACGAAAAAGCGATTAAAAAAAGTAAGAAAACTCTATTTTTAAATAATTGTTTGTATTCTTTGAAATTTTTTAACAGTAAAAAAATGAAAACAAATGTAATTATTGAAGCTATGAAATTATTATAAATAAATGTTGTCCCATAATTTATTCCAGCAAATAGTTTTTCAGGATTAATAGTTTTCATTTCAAAAACATGTGGGAAAAAACTTTTAAAATAATATTGTCTAAATATACCTATCAAGAGAAAAGAAAAGATTGATGGAAAAGTTAAAAGAAGATAATTTTTTGTATTTTTTTTAATTTTACCTTTACAAAAAACTAAAGAACTCACTAACAAAACTACAATAATTCCATCAAATCTCGTTAAAATTATCAAGAGCCCAAGAAAAGAAGCTATTTTTAGCTTTTCATTCAAAACTAATGAGATTAGAGCAAGTGAAAAAACTAAAAAAATTATAGTTTCCATGCCCGATCCCAGATAGACAAAGATCATTGGATTTAAAGAGAGGCAAAGGCAAAGAACTAATGAAATACTTAAACTATCTTTGTTGGAAGTTTTTGATCCACTTAAAGAATTAAGAATATTTATACTAAGCAAAAATATTAATGGAGACGAAAAAAAACTTATCAGTCTTGCTATAATGGGAACATCAAAATTCAAAAAACCAAAAATGTATAAAATTAAATGCCACAAAGGTGTTGCTGTTCCCTCGACATAATAATTCAAGTTAAAAACATATTGTTTAAATTCGAGAAGATTTTCAACAACTCTAAAATGAGCAAAAGAATCATCAGGAACAAAATTTACTAAACTAGCAACAATTATAGAAATAAGGGTTGAAAAAAGAACAAGTTTAAAATCATTATCTTTGATTCCTAAATACTCTCTTTTAAAATAAATCGCTGAATATAAGGTACCAAAAATTATAGATAAAATTAGGAATTCAAAAGAAAATACTAAATTTACTAAATCAAAAGAATAATGAGGGGCAAATTTTTCTGCTTCAACGTTAAAGACTTTCATTAAATCAAACTAAATTATCTTAATTTTTTCAAAAGATAAAAATCTATAAAAAATTTTACTATAGACAAAAACTCATAAATTGCGTGAATTTTAGGAAAATTATAATAAAAAAGCCTTTTTACTATTTTTCCTTTCTTACCTTTCATATCTACTTCATGGATTTCTGTAAATAAATAATTCAACCTATGAAAAATAATTTTTGAACGACGAGAATGAATTTTATTTACTATTAGATTACAGCTTTGGAGCGGCCAAAGATCTTTATCTATTAAATAGAGTTTTAGATAATGAGCATTTCCAAAAGTATCTATATAATTTTTTTTATTTAATTCAAAGAAAATAATTTCTGCTTTACAATTTTTGTTTTTTAAATATTTAGCTCCTATATATTGCTCTGAAAAATTTCCTCCAAAAAAATTTGCTGGGCAAATATAAATAATATCTCCTGCCTTTGCCATCTCATTAGCTTTATTTAGTACTTCTTTGAAAACAAAACTAGGAAGAGTTGTATTATTTCTTGTATCAAGAAATAAACCCTCTGGAATCACTAAATAGTTCATTACTAATCAAGATATTTTTTTTAGTAACTCTAAAATACCCTGTTTAAGACTTGATTTATGAGTACTTTTATCTTTATCAAAATCAGTATCTAGAAATTTTTTATTTTTTAAATACCATTCATAAGATGATATTAACATTTCATCGTTACTCTCTTTTGGAGTCCAACTAAGTATTTTTTTTTCATCTTCAATATCAAAAAAATAATCTTTATGATAGGTTAAATAATGCCATGGTCCTAAGGGAGATAATTTAAGTTTATCTAATATCCAAAGTAAAAAAATCGATAAATTCGTTGGTAATGAAACTACTTTTGAATTAGTTTTTGAATGAGATATCAAATTTTCTAAACAATCTCTCAATGAACCATATCTATCTGTCCCTATATTCAACTCTCCTGAGAAATTTATGAAAGACGACTTAATACTTGCGTTAACTAAATCATCTACATGAGCAAACTGAAAAATATTTTTACCATTTCCAATTATATAAATTTTTCTTCCCTCACTTATCCATTCAAATAATATTTTGAATATTCCTAGCCTTTCTTTACCAATAATTGTCCTAGGACGAATTATTGAAGCTGACATCCTTTGAGGAGATCTGAGGTATTCAAAAATTATTTTTTCTCCCGCCTCTTTTGACCTACCATAAATTTCTATTGGTTTAAGCCTTGAAGGAGTTTTTGATATTGGACAATCAGACTTTACAAGGTTTCCGAAGACTGCAGATGAACTCATATGAGACAAGTGTCTTACATTGGCCTCGAGTGAACATTCTAAAACATTTTGAGTTCCAACCACATTCACATCCCAAAATTTTTTTCCAGCTTTTCTCAAAGGAACTAAAGCGGCATTATGATGTACAACTTCAACGTCTTTTAGGCATTCGAGCAGAGAAATTTTATCTAATATGTCTACTTGCCTAAATGAAGTTTTTGGATTTCTCTCTTTATCGTCTATTACATCTAAAATAATAACTTCATGGCCAAGATCAATGAGTTTGTTTGCTATATGAGAGCCTAAATATCCATTCCCTCCAGTAATTAAATGTTTTGCCATTGCTTAAAATAATATCAAATAAAATTATCTATTATTTATCTTTCTCTCTTTTGTTAACAAAAAAAATACTAAAGTAAATAGGAACCCCCACAGCAAAGAATTCAAAAAAATGAAACATAGATATTTTTAAATAATCCAAAAGATATCTCTGTTGAAACGTAAACAGAAAGGATGACTAATGGCGAGTATAATAATATTTGCATGTATGATCTAAGGTTTTCTTTCTTCATAGAAAAGCCCAATAAAAGTATTGTTTCTAAAGAAAAAATTAAAATTAGGCTCAAAAAAATATTAAGCTGAAAAACTTTAACCAAAGTAATAAGAACCATACTATTTATCATTAGTTTGAAAAAATTAGAAGTTACGGAGATATTTATTTTTTTATCAAAAAAAATATTTTGTGAAGACAAAGAGCTCATAGACAGAATCAGAATTAAGAAAGCAAATTGTGTAATTCTTTCTTTTAAACCGTCCCAATTTCCATCTAAAAATGTTACCAAAAGGTAGGAAAACTCATTCAAAAAATTTGAAGTAATGCTTACAGAAAATACAACTATTATTGTACAAACCATAAGAATTTTTCCCCTCTCCTTAGAATTTTTTGCTAAAGAAATGACTGGTGTAAATACTTGGCTTAAGACAGCTACGATTGATCTATAAGAAGCTTCAAAAATTCTCCAAGCTAAAGCAAAGATTCCAAAATCAAATTTATTCAAAAAATTCTCGATTATTATCAAAGGAGCTTGGTTACCTGTCATTCCTAGTGAACCATAAACAGAACTTTTGAGTAACCAAAGGTTATCTATTTGAAAATCGGAAGATTTAGCAATTGAATCATCTTTTACTTTTGATATTTCGTTAAATAAGCTTAAAACTATAAAAGTTAAATATGAGGCAACAATATAAATTGCTAAAGTAAGATTATCTGCAAAAAATAATTGGTTTAAGACTGCAACTAAAACCCCAATAACTAAACTAAAAACTTGTTTCATTCCAAGATAAAAATAATTATCTTTTAATTGATCGATGGCAACTAAGCTTTGATAAAAAGAAGAAAAGGGTATCAAAAAAAACAATAGAAAAAGCTTTAATGAAAAGGAGTAATCAGCAATAAAAATTAAATAGGCACAGAATATTGCAGATGTGAAAAAACCTATTACCAAATTAAAAATTACTATTTTTTTTAAATAAAATAAATTGAGAATTTTAAATTTTAATATTGCTAATCTCGATGCCTCCGATGAAATAAAAATTGATAAATTAGAGAACACTAATAATAATGTTGCTTCCCCAAAAAGCTTCACGCCCAAAGAATTAGCTATCCACAAATTTAATCCTAAAGAAGTGAATAATCTAATAAATTGTACTGAAGAAGTGGAAAATAAGGCTACGGTATAATTTCTACCTGAAATCACTTTAACTTGGGAATTGAGTCAGAAATAATCTCAAGTTTTCTAATTCTATGAATAGGATGGTTTTTATCCTTTAATATTTTTTTTAAAAGTAAGTTTTTTTTATTTCCAAAAACTAGAAGTATCACTTTTTTTGATGAGTTAATTTTTTTTAAGCTTATTGACATTCTTGTATATTTTCCAAAAGACAATTCTTTTGGGATTAAATTAAAAGAGTTATCTTCCTTAAGATTGTAACCCGGCCAGATAGACGCAAAATGACCGTCATCTGCAAGAGAAAGTAAAGTTAAATGTACTTCTTTTGGATAGTTTGAGCTATATTCTTTGCAAGTTTTAAACCAATCTTTATTTGAAGACGAAGGAAGATGCAACTTAAGATTTGAACTATAATTTTTGAAGATTCTTTTAAATCTATAGCTATTAGAATGAATGGAATTTAGTTTGACACATCTCTCGTCAGAAAGAAAAATGTTGAAAACAGAAACGCATTGATTAGGAAAAGGAAAAATTTTCTTCACTAAACCCTCTATTGTATTTCCAGAAGCAAGGATTAGATTATAAGTCTTATTGTTTTCGAAAAAATTTTTAAAAAATTTTTCTATTTGAACTTCATCAAGAAAAGTTACTTTTGCTGTCTTCATTCCAGTTTGGTACCCAGGGCCGGACTTGAACCGGCACGAAGTTGCCTTCGAGGGATTTTAAGTCCCTTGTGTCTACCAATTCCACCACCTGGGCTTTATTTAATTATCTCCTTTAAATACCTTCTCAACTCTTTATCCTTAAAAGCAAGAGCTATATTAGCACCAAGAAAACCTTTTTTTGAACCGCAATCAAATATATTTGAATTCGTTAAAACAGCATCTACTGATTTTTTTCCTTTTGACACTAGCTCATCTAAGGCGTCAGTTAATTGAATTTCTCCATTTTTATCAGGAGGAGTCTTACTTAAAAATTGAATTATCTCGAAAGGAAGTATGTATCTCCCAACAACTCGATAATTTGATGGAGCAGATTTTGGACCAGGCTTTTCTATTAATTTCTTTATTTTTTTAGGGGTATTTATATTCAGCTGCTTTTTATTTAGATCGACAATGCCATAGTTAGGTAATTCTTCTTTCTTCACTTTTTCAACTAGAAGCTGACCTTGTTTAGAAGCATTATAAAAATTCATCATTTTAGAAAAATCATTTTTTTCATCTTTTGACAGAAGAATCTCATCTGGAAGAAGCACAGCAAAATCTTCTTCTTTAAGAATATGTTTTGCACAAAGTATTGCATGCCCCAGTCCGTTAGCACTTTCCTGCCTAACAGATGAAATGGCGATATCATTTGGTATAAGTTTCGTTATAGACCTCAAGATTTTCTTTTTACCTGAGGATTCTAAGCGATGTTCTAGTTCATAATTTTTATCAAAATGATTTTCTATTGCTTCTTTTCCACTCCTTGTAACAAGAATTATTTCTTTTATTCCACCTTGAATTGCTTCTTCTACGACATATTGAATTAATGGTTTGTCTATAATAGGAAGTAACTCTTTTGGAATTGCTTTAGTGGCTGGCAGCATTCTTGTGCCTAAACCGGCTACCGGAATTATTGCTTTAGTAATTTTTTTCATAACGATTTGGAGGCTGAGGTCGGAATCGAACCGGCGTGGACGGATTTGCAGTCCGCTGCATGACCACTCTGCCACTCAGCCTTAATAATTTGAGAATATTTTACTTGTAATTTTTATAGAATTCCCAGGAACTTTTGCACATATCAGAGATTGAGAGCTTTGCTTCCCAGTTTAAAAGCTTTTTTGCTTTTTTTGCATCAGCAAAATATATGGGTAAATCTCCATTCCTTCTTTCAGAAAATTTAAAATTTACTTTTTTGTTGTTCACATTTTCAAATGCTTTTATTAATTCAAAAACACTATTTCCGCATCCGGTACCTAAGTTGAAAACATCAAATACATTTTTTGGCTGATTGATCAAAAAATTCAATGCATTTTTATGTCCATCTATCAAATCTGTAACGTGAATAAAATCTCTGACAGCTGTTCCATCTTTTGTTTCATGATCAGAACCAAATATTTCTAAAATTTTTTTATTAGAAGCTGAATTTAAAATATTGGGCATTAAATTTTCAGGATTTCCTATCGGAGATTCTCCAATTGTATAAGAAGCGTGTGCACCAATCGGATTAAAATATCTTAAAATAGCAACATTCCATTTGTCTTGTCGTTGATGAATTTCCTTGAGATATCTCTCAACCTCTAATTTTGTTTCTCCATAATAATTTTCTGGAGATAAAGGATGTTTCTCATCGTAAGGTAGATATTCAGGCTTCCCATAAACACAAG
>MDTG01353348.1_pt1 | contig 10798 bp, 8 predicted proteins | sample 811421 | NCBI WGS metagenome assembly MDTG01 (sample SAMN05326645, study PRJNA326480) | marine metagenome | isolation source: seawater | place: Pacific Ocean: South East | collected 2011 | reverse complement strand
GGGAGTTTGCCCCCTACCGAGAGCTCGATTTCTGAAGAAGGATTGCTTCCATAGGTGACGTTTTTCGGATCGAATGTATAATATTCCGTAGCCTTTGCTTTGTCCGCCGCATCTTCAGAGGCAAGGAGTTCCGCTTCCGCCTGCTCGTAGAGGTTAAAATAAGTCGTTTTATCTACGCTACCGTCTTCAGCAGGATCCGGATTAACAAGACTCTCATAAACATCTGGACCAGCATTCTTGTATCCGCCTAATCCCGTTCGAACAAAAAGACGTCCTTCTAACTCCTCACCACCCTCGCGAGTTACAACATTAACAACACCGGCACTGGCTGCATCGTATTCCGCATTAAAGGTACCAGCAATAATATCTAATGCCTGCACGCTACTTGCGTTAATTCCAACAGCACCAAATTCGTCACCCGAACTGCGATTGACATCAATGTAAGGGTTCCAAGTGTTCCCACCTTCTCCTGCACGGAAGTAGGTGTCGGACACATCAATTCCGTCAATCAACACTTTCGCTTCTGACTTCCGCCCCCCGCGTATGTAACCACGGAAAACACTCGGAGTAGAATTGATGAGTTCCTGCAAATCAGCCACCGGCATTGTATTATTCAATTCCGACTGACTAATTGTGGCACGACTGGTAGTCAAAGTTCGCTCTATCAATGGTGCTTCAGCTGTGACTACAACAGCTTCTCCCTCTATCGCTTCGGTCGACAACGCAAAATCAACTGTCGAGGTTAAATCCAACCGAACCTGAATCTCAGTCTGCTTAAGAGACTGGTGACCAATATAACTGGCCTCGACCGAATAGTTACCAGGTGGAACGTTAAGAAGGAAATAACGTCCTTGGTCATCAGTAATTGCTCCGAATCTCTCGGACCCAACTACCGTTACAACGTTTGCCCCGGGCAATACTTGACCCGAATCATCTTTAACTACACCCGCAATCTTACCATTACCGGCGATTACAGGTACGGCCACTAGGAGACAGGCTAGTGCTAATGGCACAGCCAACACCTTCCCCAAATAAATGCGCATGGTTTACCCTCCCTTGCATTTTGGAAGCAGCGTCACTTAATAATATCCGAAATTTAAAAAATGTTCAAAAGATCTAACGAGCCTAAAGTGTAACTCGTCACAAAGTAGTAGTCAAACTATTTTTTCTATTTATTTTTAAATTTATCGAACGAAAATACAGTTGCACTTCGAAGCTCTAAGGAACACCTATAAAAACTGCATTACCTATTTCACCAGTAGTGAAGTCAATAATTGCCCAGAGTGCTCCTCCCATGAGTTGCCCCGTTATCATACCGACAAAAATGGGTTTGTAAGTTAGATAACCTCTAGTTCCTGAGAATTTGAAAATAATCCCCTTTAATAACCAACCGATAAATACGGAGAACCACGCCCAACCCAAAACCCAGCTATCGCTAACGGGCAATCCAATATAGTGTAGCGGCCACCATAAGTAATGATGCTGCATGTAAATCAAAAAACCCATCAAAGCTGCACCTACCCCGGTAAAAAATAATCTTGGTGCTATGTGTTCCCATCCAATTGGATTCAATAGCTTGTCCTGTAGAAAACCGTAAGCAAGAGACGGTACCCCAAACTGACGAAGATTGATTCCACCATGACGATAATTTAGTTCGAGAGTCATCCAGGTCGCGCCAGCCATACCAACCACGATAGCTAACACCATCCCCCAAAATAGACGACGGTGATTGGCACGCGCACTATCAGCAAGTTTCAAACTATTTGCTGCGGAGGCCATGACAGTAGTACGCATTTCCGCTGCCCATGAATAACTTAGGCTGACAGAAGCCAAACCTTTCCATCCCACCATTTCAGTTCCTAACGTGTAAACTAAAAAAGGTTGAGGGAGCATGGTTGAAGCTGTGAAACCAACTCCACCTTGTGCAATGATACGAGCAATCGCAAGAAAAATAACGAATGCTCCCATAAGAAACACGAATGTGGAAAGCGTTGGTAAGCCCGTCATTAGAAACCAACCGAATACATAAACTGCACAACCCACCCACGCAAAAACGGCAGATCTGTAGGAAAGAATTTCGTCCGCATCGTCGGCAATATGGTCCCTGATAAAAGCCGAACGTAGAACCTTCCCAAGATGAGATCGTGCAGCCCAAATCATTGCTGCCACCAGTACTATCATCGCACCCATTCCCTGGTGAGATAAAGCAATAGAGGATCCAGTCAAGGCTTCGTTATGACCTTTAATCTGAAACCCAACTGTACTAAAAATTCCTGTCTGGACACGACTCAGCAAGTGAAAAAACCAGACTGAGAAAGCAACATTCAAATTCAGGAAATATGTGAGCCCAATAATCGCAAAATTAACGAATATGACCAAACTCACCGAATTACGGAATAAGCGTAGCGGCTCGAATAAAGTCTCTATTTGAGGAACAAAAAAGAAATAATGGTTAAGGCCTGACAATATTTGAATCACAAATGGGAGAGAAAACCCAACCCACATCAGAGGATTCCGAAAAAGACTCGGGAAAATCCCTTCATCCGAACCACGAAGCATTTCCAACGGTAATTGTGTCAACGGAAATACTAACCGCTCTTGCTCTACCCATGGACGACGAAAAATAACCATCGTAGCAATCATAAGAACATAAATGGCCAACATTACACTTCCCCAAGCTAACATGGGTAAAATCCAATCTTCCCATGGTAACGGAACCCCATCAGGCAAACCCTCATAAAAATATCTCGCAACCGCAGGATCACGCGGTGCTAGCCAACTGGGAATAAGCGGTTGTACTAATTCATCCCAACGGTTTTCGGGCGTAGCGTAATAAAATGGTCGAGTAAGGATATGAAAAAGGTTAGTTACCAGTCCCCAGGTTGGAATAGCTGAAGCAATGATCATCATTACATAAATCACCACCATTTCACCAGAGCGAAGTGCCCACTGCCAGCGTATCATTTTTACGAGTGGATTTAACAAACCGACGATGAGTATGAAGATCATCATCGCTCCGGCCGTTATATAGTCGGAAGTCAATCCAGCGTTCTGCAGTACAAGCACTGAGTAAGGGCAAGCGATATTAAGAAAAAATGCCAGTACAGCTCCTATTATAAGCGAGCGTGTACTTACCTCAGGGCCAGAAAATCCTTTCAGAGCCATTTTGAAAACTCTATCCAATGTTTTTTAGCTTAAAACGATTAAGGTAGGCACTAAACCCAACCAGTTGCAAACGCTTGCCGACAATCACAAATTGCATTTTTATAAATTTTTATTGAAATTACGGTTATATGAAAAGAAAAACTAATTGAGGAGACAGTCAGTTGAACGCGATAGAAGCTATTGGTGGTCACCTACCCCTTAAATCTGAAGAATTTGCGCAAAGAGCTCAAGCTTATGCTCTAAATCCGTTAAGGAACTCCTTAAAAGAGATTTTAGATCAAGCTGATTCAGTTGAGAGTACTCCCCCACTACTAGGGATATTTAATGATATTCCTTGGCATAAATTCCGCGAGAGCGAAGCCCATGCCTGGGCCAAGGCTGGATTTTCGTGGATAGTCAATGATGCTGAACACTCTCAATGGGAAGGCTGGTATGGGCGTGAACATAATGCGGCCGAATCGAGACTTGGTTTGCTTGCAGTTCAACGATTACACCGTGAGGCTCGATCTGCTCATGGTGATGTTTATCAAATGGGAGCTCGGGCCAGTCTTCGACCGTATAGTACGACATACGAGGATGCCGAAGCTTTTTTCAAATCAGTAAATTTTCCAGTTCCAGGTAAGGCCACTCCTGACGACCGTGGAGGCTATCCGGTACGATCAGGTGATCGCACGATGATGTTTACACCTGATGATCTTCGGAATGCCGAAACTGAAACACAGGGTTGGATTCAGTTCGAAACTGCAGAGTATATCCTCGACCGGAAACTTCGGGACCGTGTTCTGGATTTAATGGCTGCTCAAGGGCGTAATAAAGCCTGCGGATTTGTTGGGCCGTTCGATGCAATTCTTCGAGAAGGTGAAATCCCGGAAATTAACGAAGCTGTAAACGAACTATTTAGAGAAGCTTCCAAACGAGGTATCCACACAGGCCGAGTTGTCGGATCTGGTTCTATGGAAGACCCAAAAGATATCGAGGATGCCATCGTTAGTTCGATAGAAAACGGTTGTAGGCTCATTTCTGTACACCCTATGACAAGCGATATCACCTACAGGGGTGCTGCTGCAATGGCACAACCCTTCTTTGAAGCCGCTAAACGCTGCGGGTTCTAAAGAAAAAATGAAAATTTCTAAAATCGAAACTATACATCTAAAGGAGTTTTCGAATATCCTGTTTATCCAGATCCATACAGATAATGGTCTGGTTGGATTAGGCGAAACTTATTATACCCCTGAAACTACGACGGCATTGATTCATGAGGCTCTTGCCCCACAACTCCTCGGATTAAACCCCTTGGATATCGAAGGTCATTGGCGTCGCCTATACGATTCAACGCACGTTTACGGAAACCGTGGAACTGAGTTACGAGCTATTTCTGCGATAGATGTTGCCCTGTGGGATTTGTTTGGCCAACAGGCAGGACTACCTCTCTATCGTGCGCTGGGAGGCGCCAGTAGAGAATCGATTCGGACATATAACACATGTGCCGGAACACTGTATGCTCGTGGAACACCGGGCGTGGCTCGATCGGCTTCAAGCACTACCGTAAATAACGGAAGATACGAAGATCTTGAAGCCTTTACACACCGAGCCGATGAATTGGCACGCGATCTTTTATCTGAGGGTATCAGGGCAATGAAAATTTGGCCTTTCGATCCGTTTGCCACTCAGAGTAACGGGAACTACATAAGTTTTGCCGATATAGAAAAAGGTCTCGGGCCCATACGAAAAATCCGAGATGCTGTCGGAATGGATATGGAAGTTATGATGGAAGGGCACGGTTACTGGAAGCTTCCTGCTGCAGTTCGTATCGCAGAAGCTCTCGAAGAATACATGCCTATGTGGTTAGAAGATTTTATGAAACCAGATAACGTCGGAACGCTTGCTCAATTGCGTCAGGCTACGTCAATACCAATATGCGGATCCGAGCTGGCACTATCGCGCTATCATGCTAAAGACTTATTAGAAGAGCAAGCGGTCGATATTTTAATGACAGATGTTACGTGGACAGGCGGATTAACTGAGAGTAAAAAACTAGCAGCAATGGCTGACACTTACAATCTTCCCTTTGTTGCACATGACTGTACCGGCCCTATAACTTTTCTAGCTTCAATACACCTTTCGCTTCACTGCTCCAATGCGATGATTCAAGAAAGCGTGCGAGCATATTATCACGGATTTTATAAAGACCTCATCACAGAGCCTATACGAATAGAAGATGGTTTTATATACCCGCCAGATGGACCCGGTATTGGAGCAACTCTTAACCCGAATATTTTTAAACGAAATGACATTACGATTCGTGAGTCAGTAATATAGCGTTCAATTGCATAATATCTTTATTTTTCATAATAACCAAAGTGAATTTTCATATGATCTCTTTTAAGTCTACGATTGCCCTGATCCTACCATTCCTAGTCTTAGGATCAACATTGACCTCTTTTGCTCAGGCACCGATACACTATGATCCGTTTTTCGTTATGCCAGGAAAAAAAGGAGAAAAAAGTATCGTTGCAACTTTGAGGAGTGGCAATATTGAAAATTTTAGTAAGACTACAGATGCAATTTTAATGAGCAAATTTTCTCCTGGAAAAAAGACGGAAGTAGGCGCTCACCTGACTTTTGGATTTTTCAACGACAGCGCCAAAAGTTTTTCCACACTCTCCGTCGGAAGTAAATATAGGCTCGGGGAAAATAGTGCTGCTACGCTGACTTTAGCCCTGCCTGCAAAGGACGTTAAAGATCCAGGTATCTCACTTGGTTTTATGAATACATCGCTTATGTCAAACCAAGTTCAAATTAACCAACGTATATCTGTCGGAGGCCTAAAAGGCTACACATCAAATAATAGCACACTGGTACTCGATGCACTCATCGAATCCATTATTGCCATAAACAGCAAATGGGCTTTCGTGCTGGATATCAATGCAGTTAGTACTACAGAAGATATCTCAAATCGCTTAGCAATTGATCTAAAACCAAGCATTGATTGGTTAATAGCAGACGGAAACCTTATCAACATAGCGTGTTCGGTCGGTATTGCAGGTTCAAATAAAGCCGAGACAACTTCGATCTTATTCAGCCTTTTACGAAGAATGTAACCTAACCTATCCGCCAACGAAGCGTGGCTTTCCAGTTCCATCATTCACTATATACGAACGAGCGGGTATGCTCGATTTTTCTGAGATGACCAAATCTTTACTACAGGCATTCTCAATTATCGTTCCTGCTCCCACACGTACTCCATCATTTAGGTAAATTCGTCCTGGTGGATGATCTTCTTCTCGGATAGTACCGATAAATACAGATGCACCTACCTTACATTCCGTGCCCAAAGAAACCAAGCCATGTAGCTCTGCGTTAGCGCCAATCACGGAATTGTTTTTAACGTCTACAGGTCCGTATAAGCTGGCGTCGGTACCAATAAATACAAAATCACCAATTACTGGGTGTCTTTGCTGAATTTTCTCACTTAATCCACCTAAAGTGCACGGATATATCTGGCATCCAGACCCAATAATCCCCGTTTGCCCCGTCGTCAAACCTCGATGAGGATGGTCCAAAAAATTTGCATCACCTATAATCGTTTCTGGATGCAAGTCCGCCTGATAATACCGACCAGCTAATTCTGATATTGCCCTAGGTAGTAACGGTACGGGTCCTTGCAAAAAATCAGCATCCTCCTCTAAAACTCCCTTACCTACCAAGCCATGAGCTACATCATGATAAAACAAAATCCTCCATCCAGGATAGGTACTCATAACTAATTGCATCTGATAATCAAATGCATTATCGCATCCCAAATCTGCCAAAAAATTCTGATAATATGAGACATCGCGGTTCCGAATTGATTCTTCAACAACACTTGTGCAATCTAAATCCAAAAAATGGCTGGCATCTATCTCAGAACTTGATTGTAGATAAGCATCCCAGACGGCCGGGTCTTTTAAAGCAGCAAACCGATTCCATCGTGCTCTCTTCTTAAGTCTTGGAATATCCCAAAGTAAACCAAATGTACTGGCTAAAGCCTGCTCTTCAATCCTTTCGGATTCTCCCACAGCAAGAAGCGACTGGGCGATCATGGCATATAACTGATCTGCTACTTGACTCAATTGAATGGATAAATCACTTTTTTCCGATCCAATAGCCACAGCATTGTGGGATCCCGGTGCCACACATTCTAATAAATTGCCCAAAAGCGTTTCGACTAAATCTCGATTTACAAAACCTCGACCAGATCGTTGAGAAAGAATATCTGAACTGATAACATCAATTCTCATCGCATTTATTTCTGCATGCGAATACTGCGATTCCACCCGCTTAAGAAGCATATTCAGAAGTTCATTTTTTCGTTTAAAATACTGAGTATTTAGTAATGTCAATGTCATCGAAAACCTGAATTCACTTTATACTTGCCGTAAATATGGAAGATCCTACTTTCATAATAAGATAATGACGTACGACACGCTTAGCCGCAACACATGCCCCTTACCGGAGTTTATTCATGCATCCTTTTGAAAGTCTTCAAATTCCAAAAAATACCATTGGAATCCATTGGTTTGGTCAAAGTAGTTTCGGACTAAAAGATAGAGCTGGAACTATCGTTCAAATCGACCCGTATTATCCCCGGCAACGGCCGGCAGATCGGTATATACACAATAGGTCACCACTCCATGAAGCTTCTTTGAAAACCGATTTTGTTCTTTTAACGCACAATCATGGGGATCACACCTGCGTTGAATCGATAAATCGGATCAGAGGCGCTTATCCCAATGTCCGTTTCATCGGCCCCAGCGAGAGTATTCATGCACTGATAGAAGTCGGAATAGATATCTCCATGACACAAGTCATTAAACCAGGGATGGAGGTGAGCTTAGGGTCAATGAAAGCACACGTCGTTTGGGCAAAGCCACCAGACGGCCTGCCTGAAGATGGCATCGCACCACCTGATGTATCTCATCTGGGTTACGTTATAGAGACGGAACAACCACGAGTATATGTCTCAGGAGATCCAGTGAATACGTTTGGTGATCACGATTCACTATTAGATCCTATCCGAAAACTCAAACCTGATATTGGTTTTTTAACGAGTCATCCTAACGAGGGAGAATTCCCATTTTTTGATGGATCAGCAAAAATCGCCAAAAAATTGGAATTAAAATCTGCCGTTCCTGCGCACTACTCCTGTTTCGTCACACGTGACTACAATCCAGAAGAATGGGCAAAAGAATTACATGGAGTAGATCCTGTTATAATACCTTACAACCAGTCGATTATCTATCCAGAAAGACTTCAATAAAAGAACAAATATCGAATATTATTCAATGAACCATCTTAAAAAAAATTATTGTTGGCTAAGCTCAATCCTGTCGATATAAAATCTGTACAAAATCGACTCAGGAATGACTATAAATCTGAGACTATCAAGATATATATGGAGTAGGAGTAGCTTTATATTGCCTCGCCTCTGTTAAAATTCCTACAAGATGAAACTTTCAAATCAATTTGATTGAATGAGTTTTCTTCTAAAATAATCATGATTGATTGTGAGCCACTTTCCGATTTGGCCAAAAAGAAACAACCTACACGGCAACAACCAGATGGGTTGGAACGTTTTCAACTATAAATTACAAAAATACCAAACCTTTATTGCATTACGAATCTACACGCTTAATTAAGTCGTCAAACGAATCACGTGGTTCCCAGTCAAGCAGTCGCTTCGCTTTTTCTGGCAAATATTTTCCATGAGGTAATCGTGTACACATAAAAAATGTTTCATAAAATGACGGCATAGGTCGAGCACGTAATCCGTACAGAAGCCCTTCACCCGTATCTTCCCACGAAATGCTATGGGTATGGACACCCTTGCCACACTCTTCAGGCAAAATTTCTCGAGGGCGAAACGAGCAATATAAAAACGTGAGGACCTCCAATTCATGAGCCTCAGCAAAAATACGAGTAATATCATTACTTAAATATTTAGTCATCGCATACAGATCATCAGCCGGATGAATTGGAATATCATCACTTACACGAAAATCATTCCACCAATCAGAATCATATCCTAGATTAGAATGAAAAGGACCTGTATGGATTAGACGTTTTGTACCACATACACCACAGGCTTTGGCAACATTATAAGCTCCTAGCATATTCACATGAAAAGCCAAGACTGGATGCGGCCGTAGTACGGTTAAATTAATAACCGCATCAACTTCCTTAACAGCATCTAAAACGTCATTATAATCTGAAACATCGACAACACGATTTTCATGCGGTTTGTCTAGCAATTCAGGTAGTGGCGCACGAGCACTTTGTCGAGGCCCTTGTGCAGCTTCATGCATCGGTCTTGAATCAGTAATAAGAAGTTGGTAGTGATCTTTTAAAGCAGAGATCGCAGCAGCACCAACAGGACCTCCGGCTCCAAGAATTAACACTCGCCCATCATTTACAGTCGCCATTATTTGTCTCCACTATAAAGCAAAACGCCCCGCCGAAGCTACGTGTTTCACGGTCCAATGGTAATTCTCTTTCATGGGTTCGATAAGCGCATTTTGGACAGCATCAACGGCCTCAGATTCTTTAACCTCGATTCCTATTTCTCCTAATCGCAATGCAACAACACTAATCTTTCCTGTCCTTGCGATCTCACGACAAACCAACTCCGCCATATGTGGAGCAAGAGAATCGGCATGAGCTTCGGGACGTGGTTGCCAAGTCGAATCGATAACGTAACTGTCATCATAGCCTCGCATAATATCAAGACGACTTACAAGTACTAAACGTGGAATTGAAGCCTCACTAGCAGCCGTTGTTAAAACATAAGTGGATCTTGCCACCAAATCTAAAAGATTGTTTTCCTCCATATCTTTTTTATCACATCTCGCAACGTAAGGTAGCAAATGGATAATATGTGAGATACCCTTCAACGATTTTTCAACAGCTTCGCGACTCAACGAATCAACACTTTCGTAACCCTGAACAGACATAGATTCCGAAATTCCGATCGGCCGTATTTCTGAAATATCGGACAATCCATCAGTAAATACTTTACCTAAATCAGTATCGGCCGCTGTGATAAGAACCTTCATTGATCACCTTTTCACCAAGACAATTTCGAGGAAAGATTACGAAAAAAATACCTATCATCAAGATAAACCAAACGTGCCCTATGATCTGCCTGTTGAATAAATACTTCCATTCCCGAACTCAACTGACACAGATTAATCCCATCAGCCATTAACGATACACTTTTATCTCTAGTTTTTTCACTTATTTGCAAACGAACCGAAGCTTCGGGTGGTAAGATTAGAGCTCGCGATGAAAAATTATATTCATTAACTCCATCCAAAATTATGCATCGGACATCCGGTAGGACAATTGGAGCTCCCGTTGATAATAAATGTCCCGTACTACCTGTTGGCGTACCAACAATTACACCATCACCCGTTATCGTTCGTATTTCTGTTTCGTCAACAAAAACATCAGTAAAAACCAACTTGCTTCCAGCGCGGATCATCACTTCATTAACCGCAAAAACCTGACCTTCAGGGTATCGGCAATTAAGAACAAGCCGTTCGCTAATGGAATATTCACCAGCGACAAGCAATTCTACAATTTGGATTAAATCATT
>MDTG01260827.1_pt1 | contig 10798 bp, 8 predicted proteins | sample 811421 | NCBI WGS metagenome assembly MDTG01 (sample SAMN05326645, study PRJNA326480) | marine metagenome | isolation source: seawater | place: Pacific Ocean: South East | collected 2011 | reverse complement strand
TGTTGAATGAAGTGTATCTAATGCTTTTTTCCACTCATGCTTATAGACTAAATCATTCCAATCAGGAATTAAGTTATTAACTGGACAACCCTGATGACAATAAGGTATGCCACAATCCATACATCTTGCACCTTGTTTAGAAATTTTTTCATTTTCTATAGGTTCTAAAAACTCTCTAAAATGCTTAATCCTTTTCTCTGGAGCCTCATAAGTTCTATCTAATTTCTTAATTTCTAAAAAACCAGTTGGATTACCCATTATTACTCCCCTGCAACTTTAATCTCTTCATTTTGGTTTGTTACCTTTCTATTTTCTAATGCATTTTTATATTCAACAGGAGTAATTTTAACAAATTTAGATATCATTTTATCCCAATTTTCAATTATGAACTTTCCTTTTAAGCTATTTGTTAATTGAATATGTTTTTTTATAATTTTTTTAAGTCTTACTTCATCAAAATTTAACAAATCACTAGTAATTTCATATGGTTTAATATTTCTTTTAACAGGAAAAGACGTTAAATTTTTTATTTCTACCATTGACATATTAATTTTTTCGAAAAAATCTTCTTTTTCATCAAGAACATATGCAATCCCTCCAGACATTCCCGCAGCAAAGTTTCTACCAGTTCCCCCTAAAATGATCGTTATACCTCCAGTCATATATTCACAACCATGATCACCACAACCTTCAACAACGGCTATGGCTCCGGAGTTTCTAACTGCAAACCTTTCTCCAACAACACCGTTCAAATAACATTCCCCTGAGATAGCACCATATAAAATAGTATTACCAGCTATAATATTTTCTTCTGCGCATAAAATACTATTTTTTCTTGGTTTGATAGCTATTATTCCTCCTGACAAGCCCTTTCCAACATAATCATTTGCATCTCCTTCAAGTTTCATAGTTATACCCTTTGATAACCATGCACCAAAACTTTGGCCTGCACTTCCAATAAAATTAAGATTAATTGTATTTTCAGGTAATCCTTTATGTCCATATTTTCTGGCAATTTTACCTGACAACATTGCACCTACACTTCTATTAATATTATAAATTTTGTAATTTAAATTTACCTTATTTTTCTTCTCAATTGACGTTACACAATCAATAATTAACTTTTGGTCTAGAACCTTCTCTAAACCATGGTTTTGGTATTCACAATTATAAGTCTTAGCCTCATTTTTAGGAATTACGTTAAATATTAATTTTTCTAAATCTAAATTGTGGGATTTCCAATGGTCGGTTGCTGGCTTAAAATTTAAATATTGTCTTTGTCCTATTAGTTCATTAAATTTTCTGAACCCTAATTCCGACATCAACTCTCTTACTTCTTCAGCTATATATAGAAAAAAATTTACAACGTGTTCAGGTTTTCCAGTAAAATATTTTCTTAATTCTGGGTCTTGAGTAGCAACACCGACAGGACAAGTATTCAAATGACATTTTCTCATCATTATGCATCCTTCAGATATTAGAGCTGCTGTTGCAAATCCAAATTCATCCGCCCCTAATAACCCACCTATAATTACATCCCTTCCTGTTCGTAACCCTCCATCAACTTGGACTGAAATTCTTCCTCTCAACCCATTCATTACTAATGTTTGATGAGTTTCTGATAAACCTATTTCCCATGGTCCTCCAGCATTTAGTACTGAGGTTATAGGACTTGCTCCAGTTCCTCCATCATGCCCAGAAATTGTTACATGATCTGCATGTGCTTTACTAACACCAGCGGCTACAGTACCAACACCTATTTCAGAAACCAACTTAACAGAAATTCTTGCTTCAGGATTTACATTTTTTAAATCAAATATTAACTGAGCAAGATCTTCAATTGAATAAATATCATGATGAGGTGGAGGAGAAATTAATCCAACACCAGGTGTAGAATGTCTTACTTCCGCAATAAACTGATCGACTTTGTGTCCAGGTAATTGTCCTCCCTCACCTGGTTTTGCACCTTGTGCCATTTTAATTTGAATATCTGTCGAATTAGTTAGGTATTCGTTTGTTACTCCAAAACGTCCAGATGCGACCTGTTTAATCCTAGATTTCATAGAATCGCCATTAGGCAAAGGTTTAAACCTAATAGATTCCTCCCCTCCTTCCCCTGTGTTAGACCTTCCACCTATTCTATTCATTGCTATAGCTAAAGTGGAATGAGCTTCTGTAGATATAGAACCAAGAGACATAGCACCAGTTGCAAACCTTTTTACAATTTCTAAAGCAGTTTCAACTTCTTCCAAAGGAATGGGTTTTTTATTTTTATTAAATTCCAATAAACCTCTAAGGCTCTTAAACTTTGTTGATTGGTCATTGATTTTTTTTGAATATTTTTTAAACAAGGCATAATTAGCGCTTCTAACAGAATGTTGAAGCATTCCAATGGTTTCTGGTGTCCAAACATGATTTTCGCCATGAAGTCTATAACTTAAATCTCCACCAAAATCTAAATCATTATCAAAACTAAACTTATCACTATAGGCATTAAAGTGCCTGTTTTCTGTTTCAATCTGAATTTCTTCCAAATCAATACCTTCAACTTTTGTTGAAGTGCCACAGAAATAATTATTGACTAGATTTTGAGAAAGACCTACAGCATCAAAAATTTGTGCCCCACAATAAGATTGAAAAGTAGAAATTCCCATTTTTGACATCACTTTGAGCATTCCTTTATTTAATGCTTTAATATATTTTTTTTGAGCCTCCTCTTCCAAAATATCTAATTTACTTTTTTGAATAACATTTGAAAGAGTATAAAAACCTAAATAAGGATTAATTGCTTCTGCTCCATAACCTGCTAAAAGACAAATATCGTGTACTCTTTTCGCTTCGCCAGTCTCTACAACAATTCCTACTTCTGTTCTAAGCCCTTGATTTATAAGATGATGGTGAACCGCACCTGTTGCCAAGAGTGAAGGGATAGCTATATGCTCTTCGTCTACTCCTCTATCAGAAAGAATTATGATATTATAACCTTGGGTTGTAACAGCTTCTTCTGCCTTATTACAAATATCTGTAAGAAAATTTTCTAAATCAGTCTTTTTATTGGCTTCTTTTCTATAACAAATATTTAAGGTATATGTCTTAAAGGATCCATCAACATGATTTTCTATTCTTCTAATTCTTTCAAGATCAGTATTAGTTAAAATTGGTTGATCAACTTCCAACCTTTTTTGTTTTCCTCCAGAAGTTATATCTAATAAATTTGGTCTGGGGCCAATGAAACTTACCAATGACATCACTAATTCTTCCCTTATGGGGTCAATTGGGGGATTTGTAACTTGAGCAAAGTTTTGAAAGAAATAATCATATAACAATCTGCTTTTATCAGATAATGCAGCTAAAGGTATATCCCTTCCCATGGATCCTATAGGATCTTCACCTTTTTGAACCATAGGTTCAAGAAAAAATTTTATATCTTCCTTTGAATATCCAAAAGCGTGTTGAAGACTAAGTAAAGCATTTTCATCAGGCGTCATAGGCCCTATTTCTTTTGGGACTGATGACAATCTAATTTGAGTTGAATTAAGCCATTGTTGATAAGGATGAGATTTTTTTAGATCATCTTTTAATTCTTCATCTGAAATTATTCTTTTCTCTTTTAAATCTACTAACAACATTTTTCCAGGTTGAAGTCTCCATTTCTTAACGATTTTTTCTTCAGGTATTTCTGGCAAAACCCCTACTTCGGATGCCATAATTATAAGATTATCATCAGTGACAATATATCTTGCTGGACGCAAACCATTTCTATCTAATGTAGCAGCAATCTGTCTCCCATCTGTAAAAGCCATAGCTGCAGGTCCATCCCAAGGCTCCATAAGTGCTGAATAATACTCATAAAAAGCTCTTCTTTCTGGATCCATCAGTTCATTATCTTTCCAGGCTTCTGGAATCATTAACATCATAGCATGAGGTAAGGAATACCCACCCATAACTAATAGCTCTAAAGCATTATCAAAAGTTGAGGAGTCGGAGGGTGATTCTTCTATTATAGGCCATAACTTTTCTAAATCTTTACCAAGCGCAACAGATTTCATACTATGTCTTCTAGAATTCATCCAATTGATATTCCCCCTCAATGTATTAATTTCACCATTATGGCATAAATACCTAAAGGGTTGCGCTAATCTCCAAGAAGGGAATGTATTTGTTGAAAATCTTTGGTGAAAGAGAGCTATTGCTGTTTTGAAGTTTTTATCCTGAAAATCAATATAAAATTTAGATAGATTTGGAGCTAAAACCATCCCTTTGAAAATAATTGTTCTTGTTGAAAGAGAAACTATATAAAAATCTTCCCATTCTAATAATTTACTTTTATGAAGCTGTTGATGAGCTTGCTTTCTAATCACATATAATTTTCTTTGAAATGAAATCTCATCAGGACAACTCATACTTTTTTGAATAAAAAATTGTTTTATGATTGGCTTATTACTTTTAACAGACTCACCTAAAACCGAATCATCAACAGGTACGTCTCTCCATCCAATTAAAATTTGTTCTTCTTTTGCAATTGCTTGTTCTATTGCATTTTTGGCTATCCCAGATCGTGTTTTATCATTAGGTAAAAAAACCATCCCAACCGCATATTCACCAATAATAGGCAGTTCAACATTAATATTATTAAAATAATCTCTAAAGAACTCATCTGGAATTTGAATTAATATTCCCGCGCCATCTCCTGCAAGTGGATCAGCACCTATAGCACCTCTATGATCTAATTTATGAACAATATCAAGAGCTTGGTGCACTATCTCATGTTTTGGTTCATTATCTATATTAGCGATAAATCCAAATCCACAGGAATCATGTTCCTGTGCAGGGTCGTATAAACCTTCCTTTTTAGGAAATCCCATTCTTTTGTAGATAATATCTTTTTGCATATTAGTTTAAACCAAAAATTAAAATTATTAACTAGATAAAAATTATAAAGTTTTATACTTGATAATTAAAAATACCAAGAAAAAAATTTAATTTTGTTATGTACTATAACTTATAACATAATTAATAAATTATAAATAATTATAAATTATGCAAAAAAAAGTGTATTTTTCTTTAAAATTGAAATAAAAATTTATAATGTTTTGGGGAACCATACTTCTTTTATCCTTAATACAAGGCATCACTGAATACTTACCAGTTTCTTCTAGTGGTCATCTTGTTCTTCTACCATTTTTTTTAAACTTTGAATATCAAGGAAGATCATTTGATGTATCTGTGCATTTTGGAAGTCTTTTAGCAGTAATAATTTACTTGAGGGTTGTTCTTTTCAAGATTGTAAAGGATTTATCTTCCAAAAATAGATTTAAGTCAGAGGGATATCAAACATTAAAGAATTTAATAATATCAACAATTCCAGTAATCATCATAGGATATCTTTTATTTGTAATAAATATTCGATTTATAAACTTTATTGAAATAGTTGGTTGGACAACTATCATCTTTGGCATAATATTAGGTCTTTCTGATAAAGTTAAAATTGATAAAAAACATTTACCGAATCTTAAACACTCTATAATAATAGGTATAACTCAATCATTATCATTAATTCCAGGAGTAAGTAGATCTGGTATTGTAATTTCTGCAAGCAGATTTCTAGGTTATAGCAGAGTTAATGCATCTAAGTTTGCACTTTTATTATCAATACCTGTCATATCAGCTGCAATGACATTGAATATAATTGATATTATTTCTAAAGATAAAATTTCACTTTCAATTGATTTATTTTTTGGTTTTATATTAAGTTTTATTTTTGCAATTTTGACCATTAATATCTTTATGAAATATATAGAAAAAGCATCTTTAAAGATTTTTGTTATTTATAGAATAATTTTAGGAATTTTTATTTTATACTTTGCATATTTTTAATAAAATTAAGTTTTATAAAGTTTAAGAATTTTTGGAAGAACTACCTCTAGAGCTGTTGGCTTAAGATTTAATTCTTTTAAACCAGGCATTTCTGCATTAACAATATTATCTTTTAATAATAATTTCATCTGATCAGCAGTAAAAGGTGGCTTAGGTAAAAAGTTGAAAAAATATCCTGGGATCATCATCAATTTAGGATTTAATTTAAATAAATACCTTCTTTTATTTAGAGTTTTTAACATTAACAATAATAATTGTTCAAAAGTATAAACTTTTGGTCCACCAATTTCGTAAATCTTATGTAGATTATTATCATCTTGTAATAACTTAATAAATGATAGAGCTAAATCATTTACAAATATAGGCTGAAATTTAGTAGTAGAACCAATTAATGGTAAAATTGGCGAAAACTTAGACATTTGTACGAATTGACGAAAAAAATTATCATTATTTCCAAAGATTAAAGATGGTCTTAAAATAATTGCTTTTTCAAAATTTTTTAAAACTTTTTCTTCACCTAAACACTTAGTCCTCGAATACAAACTTTTTGAGCTCTTTGATGCACCTAATGCAGATACATGTATAAATTTTGAAATATCAAACTTTTTACAAAGCTTACTTACATGTGATGGCAAAAAAGTATGAATTTTTTCAAATTCATTTACTTCATTTTCAAATAATATTCCACATAGATTAATTACTGCAAACTTATTAATAATATTTTTTTCTAAAATACCTTCTTCAAAAATATTGCCTGAAACTATATCTAATTGGCCTGGTTCTCCACTAAGTTTTAAGGTTTTAATTTTATTTTCATTCCTTGTAATTACTACCAATCTAGAACCCTGTTCTAAAAGATTCTTAATCACAGATCTTCCTACAAACCCAGAACCACCTAATATCAATATATTTTTATTTCTTAAAAAACTCATAAATATTTTATATATATAGTAACATTAAATTTAAGATTCAAATTTTAACTTAATTTATTAATAAATTTATGTAACAACTATATGAACATGATATATAAATTATACAAAAATGATTTACCCGCAACTTTTAAATTTAATAAAGTTGTTGCTATAGATACTGAGACTATGGGTTTAAAACCAAATAGAGACAGATTGTGCTTAGTACAAATTTCTAATGGAGATGGCTTTGCTCATCTTATCCAGGTATCTAATAAAACCAAATCAAATTTTTCTATTGTTAAAAAAATGTTAAAAAATAAATCAATCACTAAAGTTTTTCATTATGCAAGGTTTGATTTAGCTGTAATAGAAAAAAATATTTGTAATGTAGAGGGTCCAGTTTTTTGTACAAAAATTGCTTCAAAATTGACAAGAACTTTTGGTGCAAAACATGGTTTGAAAGATTTGTGTTCGGACTTATTAGGAGTAGAGCTAGACAAAGAAAAACAAACTTCTGATTGGGGAACTGAAGAATTAACTGAAAGACAATTAGTTTATGCCAGTAATGACGTACTTTATCTGCATGATTTAAAGAAACATCTAGATAAATTATTAAAAAGAGAAAATAAAGATAAGCTTGCTAAAAAATGTTTTGAGTTTATCAAAACCAGATCAAAATTAGATCTAGACGGATTTGAAGATTTAGATATATTTTCTCATTAAATATCAAACTATATAAATGAGTTTAAGTTTAAAACATTTTTTTACCATTTTAATATTATTCATTTTAATATTATTCGTTTTAAATGTATTTTTTCCAAAAAATATTAAAATGGATGAAATTCAAAAAACACCTGAAAGTAAAAGAAAAAAAACTGTTGGGATTAATATTGAAAGAAAAAATTTAAAAGGGGAGAATATAAAAATTACAGCCGAAGAATTAAAAGAGAATATTGAGAATAAATTCCTAGAACTTAAAAATAGCATTACAACTATTAACAGAAATGGTATAAATACTAAAATTGAGGCTGGAAATGCATTGATCAAAAACGATTATGATGAATATAAACTAACTAACAAAGTTAAAGTTATAAATATTAATAGGAATTTTGTTTTAAAAACTGAAAATTTAAATGGTAAATTCAAAGATGGTTCTATGTATACAGTAAATGACATAGATCTAAAAATTAGAAATGCTAAAATAATAGGAAAAGGTTTAAAATTATTAAATCATGGGGATTACATTAAAATATTGGGTAAGGCAAAATTGATTTTAAAAAATAATGAATAATAAATTTTTATTAATTTTACTTAGTTGTATTTGCATTTTAAATGCTTGCAATTTATTAGCCAATAATAAAAAGGATACTGACCTTATTGTAGAGGCAGATAATTCAATTGAATTTTTTGAAAAGGAAAAATTTTATCTTGCTTCAGGTAATGCAATTGCCTCTAAAGATGGTCTAACCTTAAATGCTAGTGAAATAAAAGCCTTTTTTAAAAATAAAGATAATGAAATTGACTATTTAATTGGCAAGGGAAAGGTGTCTATAAGAAATAAAGAGATTTTTGGGAAAGCTGAAAAAGTAATTTATGATTTTAAAAAAAAATTCATTACTTTATCTGAAGGTACTCAGTCACTAAAAACAAAAGATATTTTAATTGAGTCAAAAAAAATTTTATCTTTTGATAATCTAAAAAAGATTGCCAAAAGTAAAGGAAAGGTAAAATTGATTTTAAAAAATAAAACCAAAGTTTTCTCTAATCAACTTTCTGCAACTTTTAATAAAAAAACAAGTAAACTAGAAAAAGCGACAGCAAAAGGAAAGGTAATGGTTATCACTAAATCAGAACGTTCATCTTGCGATGTGGCTTTTTTTGATAAAAAAACAAATTTGATAACATTAAAAGGTAATGTAATAATTGAGAAAAATAAATCAAAAATAATTGGTGAAAAAGGAATTACAAACTTAAAAACTGGTACAACAAAGCTATTAGGTGACAAGAAAAATAAAAGAATAAAAGGTAAATTTATTTCAAATAAAAGATAAATAATTTTATGGAAAATAATTTAAATAGTATACAAGAACAATTACAAAGATTAAAAGCTTTACAAAATGAACAAAGATTTGGAGGTGAATTTTCTCCTACAATTAATAAACTTTTGGTCAAAAATGTTTCTAAATCATATAAACAAAAAAAAGTTGTTGACGATGTTACAATTGAACTAAATAGAGGTGAAGTTGTTGGACTTCTTGGGCCAAATGGAGCAGGAAAAACAACCTGCTTTTATATGATAGCCGGCCTTATTGAAAGTGATGCTGGTAGTATTTCACTTATGAACAAAAATATTACTGGATATCCAATTTTTCAAAGAGCTCGGATTGGGATAGGCTATTTACCTCAAGAACCTTCAATTTTCAAAGGTATGTCCGTCGAAGATAATTTAATGTCTATAATTGAATCGGTGGAGTTCGACAATTTTAAAAGATTTCAATTATTAGAAGATTTATTAGTAGAATTCAATATATCTAGGATTAGATCATCTCTTGGGATCACCCTTTCTGGAGGAGAAAGAAGAAGAGTTGAGATAGCACGATGTTTGGCAAGTAACCCTACTCATCTTTTATTAGATGAGCCTTTTTCTGGGATCGATCCTCTAGCAGTTAAAGATCTAAAAAATCTAATAAATTATCTCAAAAATAAAAACGTTGGTGTTTTGATTACCGATCATAATGTTCGAGATACGCTAGAAATTGTCCAAAGGGCATATATACTTTATGATGGTAAAGTTTTAATGCAAGGTCCTCCAAGCGAAATTAAAATTGATCAAAATGTAAGAAATGTATATTTAGGTGATAATTTTTAATAATTTCATTTTATTCTCTTGACAAAAATACACATCCTATTATGAATCCATAACCTAAAAATTTAAGCAAGGTGATAAGTGTTTAATATTCTTGATATTGTTAGTAAAAGCAGTTTTATTTTTATTGATAACCCAAAAAATAAAAAAAATGTTTTTTCAATAATTGCCGAAAAAGCTGCTGAAAATTATAACCTTAAACACGATATATTGTTTAACTCTCTTTTTAAAAGAGAAAAATTAGGATCAACATCAGTTGGAAATGGAATAGCAATACCTCATGGTTTAATTGATTCGTTTAATGAGTGTAAGTGTATAATTTCAATTCTTTCCAATGGGATAGATTTTGATTCTTTCGATAATGCTAATGTCGACTTAATTTTTTTACTACTAATGCCAAAATCTAACAATATCGAACATCTCCAGATATTAGCATCAATTTCAAGATTATTGAGAAATTCTGAATTGACAAACAAATTACGCGGTTGTAAAAATGCTGAAAGTGCAATTGCCATCTTATCCAAAATTATTCAAGACAAAGCAGCTTAATTTAATTTACCTTATTCTCTATAGGTTTATTATCTATAAAATTTAATATAGAAGATATTGCTTCATTAGCTATTTCAGAAAAACACTCATCTGTCCAACACAACGCATGGGGAGTCAGGATTGTATTTTTTAAAGATAATAATTTATTATCCTGATTAATTGGTTCTTGGTTCATAACATCTAAACCTGCACCTTGAATAATATTTTTCTCAAGTGCTAATATTAAGTCATTTTCTTTTACAACAGGTCCTCTTGACATATTTATAAAAAATGATGTCGGTTTCATGTTTTCAAAGAAACTTTTATCAATAAGATCTTTCGTGTTTTCATTTAAATTACAAAGCACAACCACGAAATCACTTTGTTTTGCCAACTCAAAAAAATCAACTTTTTCTGCTCCTTTATTAATCATCTCTTTTTTTGAAACGAATGGATCATAGGATATAATTTTTTTAAAAAAATTAGTTGCTAATTTGATTAATTCTGTTCCTATACTTCCACAACCTACTATCCCTAAAGTTTTATTAGTTAACCCGAAACCCATATGATTTGTTCGATCATTCCACTGCCCAGATCTTACCAAATCATCTTTTAT
>MDTG01216480.1_pt1 | contig 10798 bp, 10 predicted proteins | sample 811421 | NCBI WGS metagenome assembly MDTG01 (sample SAMN05326645, study PRJNA326480) | marine metagenome | isolation source: seawater | place: Pacific Ocean: South East | collected 2011 | reverse complement strand
TTTCATAAAACTGTGGCCAGGGACAGAATCGAACTGCCGACACGAGGATTTTCAGTCCACTGCTCTACCGACTGAGCTACCTGGCCATAAATTATTTTTTTGGGACAAATCCCTGAGGTGCTTGTGAACCATCACCAAAAAAAAACTTTTCCATTTCTTCCTCAAGAAAGGTACGCGCTTTTGGATCAACAGGAGTTAATCTCATCTCATTAATAAGCATAGTCTGATGATTAACCCAAAGTTCCCATGCCTCCGCTGATATATTTTCCTGTATCTTTTTTCCTAATTCACCTGGATAAGGAAGATAGTCCAAGGCTTCTGCCTCTTTATTTAATTTTTTACACATTACTGTTTTCATATTCAGACCTATATATATCAAGTATTTTTTGTTGATACTTTGGTACTCCGACTTTTATGTCTGCTAGATTATACCAATTCTCGGTTGATAAACTAACTTTTTTGTCATTTTTCAAAAAATAAAACTCTGTATCAATTACAATTTTCTTATTAGTAACTCTATGTCCTATTGATACAATATGATTCGGCTTGGTATTAGAAAGATTTTTATTATTTTCCCATTCTTGTTTATCATCTATTCCCATAAAAAATGGGCTAGAATATAATCCTTGCCACAGCTTGCCTTTATCAATTTTTTCTAAATATATTTCTTTTCTAGAATTAATTAATACAAGTAAATTCATATTAACATTTTGTATATCTTTTTTCTTAAGTTGATGTTTTGCTTCATCAGGATTATATAGACAACCTATTTTTTTTAACGGGCATGAAAAACAACTTGGTTTATTTCTTGTACAAATTAAAGATCCAATGTCCATCATTGCTTGATTAAAGCTTGCAGTGTTTTCTATAGGAGTTACACTGATTGATTTTTCCCACAATTCATTCTCAAATTTAGAACTAGAATTGTATTTTGTTTTGTTAAAAAATCGTGTTAATACTCTTTTTACATTTCCATCAAGAATGGCCATGTTTGAAAAGCCGGAAAATGTTGATATTGCTGATGCTGTTGTTCTGCCGATACCTGGAAGAGATAATATGTCGTTGTATTGATTTGGAAAATTATTTTCAAATTTTTTAGAAATTATTTGTGCAGATAGATAGATATTTTTAACTCTTCTATAATAGCCAAGCCCGCTCCATATTAACATCAGATCGTCTAATTTAGCATCTGACAAACTTTTAATGTCCGGATATTTATCTATAAACTTTAAATAATATGGAATAACAGTCTTAACTTGTGTTTGTTGCAACATTATTTCTGATATCCAAATTTTATATGGATCACTAACTTTCCATGGCAACTCTTTTCTTCCATTCAAATTATACCAACGAAGAACGCTATTCGAGAAATTTTGATTCATATTTAGAATGGTAATTTAATGTTGATTTCTGATTGGATTTTTTCTTTGAGTTTGTCTTTAATTGAATCAATAGCTTTAGTTTTAATTTCTTCTCTAAGTTTACCAATAACTAGTTCTGATATTTTTATGTCAATAGCAGGATTAGAATAACTTCCAGTAAATAATACTGGCAAAACTGTATCTATCAAATACTCTGGGTAAAATTCATTATATTTTTCCCTAAGCTTTATATTATCTCTTAAGGATGTATTAGAGGAAATATTTATTGACTCAGTTGCAGGATTGATTTTTCCAAAACCTTCTCCCTCTAAAAGTTCTGTTTTAATACTTATATTGTCAATATTTAACAATTCATTTTTAAAATATCCTTTCGCAGTAATAAGTTCAATATATGAATACCGTGACTTACTCGGAATATATCTCTTACCAGCAAGAATATTGTATGTTTGTATGACTTTTTCATCAATGTTAATTCCATAAAGCCTAGAGTTAATCAAGCTAATAGAATTAATATCAAAAATACCACTGAAGATTTCTGAAATAGAAACAGATGCTTGAAAAAGCTCAGCTTCTATTAACAAAATTTTATTTTTTTTAATAACTATTTGTTTTGCTTCTACATTAGTATTGATGCCTAAATCAAGATTAAGCTTTCCTTTGATAGTCAATTCTATATTAGCTTTTTTTGATATTAGTTTCTCAAGGTTTCTTTTATAATCATTAATATCAAAAAAGAAAATAAAATATACAAATGTGATAAATACAAAAACTAAGAAAATACCGAAAAAATTTTTTATCATTTCTTTTCCCTAAAAAAATCTCCAGATTTACCACCAGTCTTAGATATTAATTTTACATCGTTAATACTCATAGTACGGTCTAAGTATTTACACATATCATAGATAGTCATTAATGATATCTCTACACCAACAAGCGCCTCTATTTCGACACCTGTTTTGCCCTCAGATTTTACAGTTACTGTACTATGTATCTCACATTGTTTGTTATCAACTCTGAAGTCAACTATCGCGGAATTTATTAGGATGTTATGTGCTAGCGGAATAAGAGTTGAAGTTTGTTTTACAGCATTGATCCCCGCTATCCTTGCAGTATTCAGAACATCGCCCTTTTTATTATTCAATTCAAGTATAGACGAAAGTGCTTTTTCATTAAGAGAAATATATCCCTTAGCTTTAGCTTCTCTCTGGGATGACTCTTTTTTACTAATATCAACCATCTGCAAATCGCCCGATTGATTTATATGATTATTGTTCATTGTTTACCAACGTATTTCGATTACAATAGTATAGCAAATAAATTTCATTTGAGTTTTATGAAAATATTTTTAGCAACAAAAAATCAAGGTAAAATAAAAGAATTCGAGCAAATTCTATCAAATTCAAAGGTAGAACTAGTTACATGCCATGATATCGATATCCCCGATGTGGAAGAAACTGGGTCAACTTTTGTAGAAAATGCGATACTAAAAGCCAGAAGTGCTGCAAAGGTTACTAAACTCCCTTCTATTGCTGATGATTCTGGTATTGAAGTAGATTTTTTAAATGGAAGACCAGGAGTAAGATCTGCTAGATATGCAAATGAAAACCCAACAAATAAAGAAAATAACATGAAGTTGTTAGAGGAGCTTAAGGGTGTCCCGCTTGCAAATAGAGGTGCTTGTTATAGATGTGTAATTGTTTTTATGAGATTCTTTAATGATCCTTTCCCATTCATTTCTTATGGCTCATGGCAGGGAAGAATACATGATAAAGAAGTTGGTTCAAATGGTTTTGGTTATGATCCTATATTTTATCTACCTCCACTAAAAATTACATCCGCGGAATTAGAGTCAACTGAAAAACATAAAATTAGTCATCGCGGTCAAGCTCTAGCTGAATTCTCAAATTTTTTTTCGGACTATATAAATGTTAATAAATAAAATTACAATATATCTAACAGTACTTATTTTTGTAAGTTCTTGTGCGAAAAATCCTGTATCTGGAATGCCAGATTTTGTGACAATAACTGAACAGCAAGAAATAAGTATGGGCCGTGCATATCACCAAGAGATTCTGAAAAACTCGAAGGTTCTCGATAATAAAGAAATTACAAAATACTATGAAGAATTAGGTGAAAAAATTGCTAAAGCTAGTCATCGTCCAAATCTAGATTGGAAATTCACAATAATTGATGATCCCACTTTGAATGCGTTTGCAACTCCAGGTGGTTATGTATATATGTATCGAGGACTATTGGCTCATTTTAATACAGAGGCAGAGCTTGCGGGTGTACTAAGCCATGAGATTGCACATATTACCGCGAGACATGCAGTAAGAGGTATGAGCACTGCACAAGTAACGAATTTGATTATAGGCATAGCCGCATCACGAGTGCCTGGTAGTTCACTATCAAATAGTGGTTTTAATTTGCTAAATCAAATAATCAACAAAGGTTATAGCCGTAAATATGAATCAGAAGCTGACGATATTGCCAAAGATTACTTAGGAAAAACAGGATATAGCCAAAGTGCAATGGCTGATTTTCTGGTAACAATGAAAAGCACAGATGAACTAGAAAGAGAAATTGCAGAAAAAGAAGGTCGTCCAGCTAGCACAGGCTATCATGGTATATTTTCTACCCATCCATCTACAGAAGATAGAATAGAGGCAATGAATAGAACTGATAGTCTCGAGGGTAAGAAAAATAAAGATGAATTTTTAAAGATGATAGATGGTCTACCTTACGGCACAAGTGATGATGAAGGGTATGTCAGATACAATGTATTCTATCATCCATTTTTTGCAATAAAATTTACATTTCCAAAGCTATGGAATTTTAAAAATCTTCCAGATAAGCTAGTCATAACAAAGGATGAGTCTAAAATTATACTTATGTCTGACAACTTATTAAGAGATGACTTAGACAATGGATTTACCCCAAAAGAGTATTTAGATAAAAATATTGAAAAAACATCTTTTTTATCAACTAATACTCTAATTGAAGAAAAAGAAATGGGTCAAGATAAATTAAAGGGTTACACTTATTTGTATGAGACGGAATCAATGGCAGATAAGGTCTATACAAGATATACAGTTTTCTTTGATGATATTGATGATGATAAAAAACCAAAAGCTTGGATATTCGTAAAAACGCTTAAAGAAATTTCAGATGACAACGAATCGAATATAATAGAAAATTCATTTCAAAAGATGAATCAGGATGAAATTGATGCATCGAAAGGTTTAAGGATCAAAGTGATTAGATTTAAAGAGGGAATGTCATACAAAGAGATTGCTAGTAACAGTCCGCTTGGAAGGTTTGCAGAGGGAAAGCTAAGATTACTTAATGGACATTATCCTAAGGGCGAACCTGAAATTGGTGGTTTAATTAAAATTGTGGAGTAGACATTGAAAGGTAATATTTTTTACGCTCAATCTGGTGGAGTAACCCCTGTAATAAATGCTACGGCAGCAGGCTTAATAGACGCTTATTTGAAAAATAAAAAACATTTTGGCAAATTTTTCATTGGTAAAAACGGTATATTAGGTGCCCTAAGAGAAGAGTTGATAGATATCTCTAAAGAGAGTAAATCTGAACTAAATTTACTAAAAAAAACTCCAGGAGGAGCATTTGGTTCATGCAGGTTAAAATTAAATGATTTTCAAAAATCCAAGGAAGATTTCGAGAGATTATATATTGTCTTTAAAAAGCATAACATAAAATATTTTTTTTATAATGGGGGTGGTGACTCTCAAGATACAACAAATAAAGTAAGCAAGTTCTTTAAAGAAAAAAACTACCCTATAATTTGCATTGGTCTTCCTAAGACAATTGACAATGATTTGCCCATTACAGATAATTGTCCCGGATTTGGTTCAGTTGCAAAATATATAGCTACTTCAACCTTAGAAGCCTCTTTGGATGTAAAATCTATGTCAGAGACATCGACTAAGATATTTATATTAGAGGTTATGGGTAGACATGCAGGCTGGTTAGCAGCATCTGCAGGTGTTATAAAGCAGGTTGCTGAGGATCCACCACACATAATTTTATTTCCTGAAATAGAATTCAAAGAAAAAGTGTTTATAAAAAAAGTGGAAGAAATCACGAACAAATTTGGATATTGTGTGATCGTAGCATCTGAGGGAATAAAAAATAGTAAAAACCAGTTTTTATGCGATAGTGGTCTAAAAGATAGCTTTGGGCATTCACAACTAGGAGGTGTTGCTCCAGTTTTATCTGAACTAATTACAAATAAATTAAAATTGAAAGTTCATTGGGCAGTATCAGATTATTTACAAAGAGCTGCGAGACATATTGGTTCTAAAGTCGATGTTGACCAGGCTTATAGTTTAGGTAGTGCGGGCATTAAATATGCAAAAAAAAATATAAGTGATGTAATGCTGACAATAAAAAATATATCCTCTAATGAAAAGTATAAATGGTCAATAAGCCATACTAAACTAGATAAAGTTGCAAATGTTGAGAAGAAGCTACCAAAAAACTTTATTAAGAAAAATGGTTTTGAAATAACTAACCCATGCAAAAAATATATTTTAAATCTGATTAAAGGAGAGGATTACCCTACTTATAAATTTGGATTCCCAAGATATGCGAAGCTTAAATGTTCTACTATTACTAAAAAATTACCATCTTATAAATTAAAATAGTCTTACACTAGGGGAAGACTGTATATCCATCAGTGCTTTTATGAAATCATGATGACTATTCAGGCATGGAATAAAATGAAATAACTCTCCTCCATGTTCCATAAACTCTTCTTTTGATTCTCGACCTATCTCATCAATTGTCTCTAAGCAATCGGAGGAAAAGCCTGGACAAAAAACATGTATTTTTTTTACTCCCTCTTTCGGTAACTCTTCCAGCCTTGATGATAGATAAGGTTTTATCCATTCAGCTTTACCAAATCTAGATTGAAAAGCTACTTCATATTCATCGGTTTTTAACTTTAACTCTTTAGCTATTAACGTTGCAGTATGCAAACACTCTTTTTGATATGGCTCGTCTTCTCCAATGTATGATTCAGGTATGCCATGAAATGAAAAAATTAGTTTTTGTGGCTTATCTAAATCTCTTTGTTCTAACCTAATCTGAGATGCGCATGCCTTAATGTACAACTTGTTATCATGAAAACTATTCACTGCATTAATTGTGACATCATTAAAAAATTTTTTATCTTTCTTGATAATATCTTTGATCTTTTCAAATATAGACAATGTAGTTGTCGTAGAGTACTGTGGAAACATAGGCATGATAGTAATATCTCTACTGCCACTATCAATAGTCTTATAGAGTATTTTTTTGATAGAGGGATTCCCATATCTCATTGCTGTATCAAAATAGATATCTAAATTAGAATCACGTGCAAGTTGCCTTAGATACCCAGTTTGAGCATATGTGTGAAACAGTGATGGTGATCCCCATTTAGTCCATACTTTTCGATATAATTCTGCACTTTTTTTCGGTCTTGTTCTTAGGATCACAAGATTTAGCAACAAAAGCCAGAATAATCTTGGAAGTCTTATTACAAATTTATCAGACAAGAATTCTTTGAGATAGGTCCTCACTTCTTTTTCATAAGGCTTATCTGGAGTGCCTAAATTGACCAGAATGGTTGTTTTCAAAATTTATTATCCTAAGTTGTATCGCTTTCGTATTAGACTGTTTTTAGAGACATGTGACATCAAGAAGTCCATCTGATCTACAAGTATAGTTCTACCTCTGAGAATTAAATATTCAATCCTAGATGGGACAAAAGGAACGGCTAATAACGTCATTCCTGATTGATCTAGCGTTTTATTACCTTTGTAATTATTACACCTTTTGCATGAAGTGACAGTGTTCATCCACGTATCTTCGCCGCCCTTAGAAAGCGGAGTGATATGATCTCTGGATAAACTTTTTAGTGAAAATGTCCCTCCACAGTATAAGCATGTGCTTGCATCTCTTTTAAACAAAGTTGTGTTTGTAAGAGGTGGGATATAATCAGCATAAGACAGTTTGTTATAATTTTTTGTTGCCACAATAGAATTTAAAACTATCTGACTTTGAGTTCCCGATATTCGATTGGACCCTCCTCTAATGGTTAATGAGCTATTTCCACACTCATAGGTAACTTGGTTATTACAATACAATTTAACTGCAGTTTGGTAAGTTATCCATCCTATAGGCAATCCTGCGTGATTTAGCCTAAGGATCTGTCTTGTTATATCCATATGTTTGTTATTTTACATTAAATTTGCCTAAAACATTTTAAATTTCACTCATATGAGAACAAATAAAGCACCAAAATGGTGTCTTTTTCAACAGGTAAATCAGTCTAAATGAGAATGATTATTATCATGTATTTATGCCGATCTATATAATAAATCGCCATTATATATTCTATAAGTATATGAATTATATATTTAAATTTTTTTGACTATAATTTGTACAATCTGTGCTATGCATTTACCAGTTTGGTCTCTAGGAATTAATACGTTAATTGTTCACAGATTTATCCACAGAATCTGTGGATAACCTCACATATTTTATTAATAAAAGCCATTTACAACATGGTTTATACTACTTGTATGCAAAGAATCATATCTGTGGCACTAGATGTTCCTATATACAAACTATTTGACTATCACTGTAATGATGAAGGTGCCAAAGTAGGAGCTAGGGTTAAGGTACCTTTCGGAAAATCAACTAGAATAGGTATCATTGTAGAAATTAATAACACAAAGACAAAAAAGAGCGAATATGAAGTCAAAGATATACATGAATTGCTTGATATTAGGCCTATACTATCTTCTGAATTATTAAAAACCACAAAATGGGCGGCGACTTACTATCACTACCCAATTGGACAAGTCCTATTTAGTTCTATAAGCCCGATCCTTAGAAAAGGCAACATTGAGCCAAGCGGCAGTCTAAAAGATGATGCAATAACTGAACCAAATCCATTGGTATTAAATGAAGAACAGTCAAAGGTCTCAGAAAGTATTTATAATGATATAAACAAGTACCAGGTTAACTACCTGAGGGGAGTTACAGGCTCCGGCAAGACAGAAGTTTATACAAGTCTTGCGGCAAAAATACTCAAGAATGACGGACAAGTATTAATAATGGTTCCTGAGATCAATTTAACTCCACAAACGCTAGCTAGATTTCAAAAGTATCTCTCAGTGAGTCCTCAAGAGTATCACTCAAATCTTACTCCTTTGCAAAAATTTAAAATCTGGAAAGCCTGCAGAGATAATGAAAAACTTCTTGTAATAGGAACACGATCTTCTATATTTTTACCCTTCAAAAATTTAAAGTTAATTGTTGTAGATGAGGAGCATGATCAGTCTTATAAACAGAATGAGAAGTTCAAATATAATGCAAGAGATATAAGCATAGTACGAGCTAAAAACTTCAATTGTCCTGTAATACTTGGTAGCGCAACACCATCTTTTGAGTCAATACGTAATATCAACATAAAGAAATATAAACAATATAAGTTATTTAATAGATACCATGAATCGAAATTACCCTTGATAACAATTGTCGATACATCTATTGATAAACCAGATGAGGGTATTTCTAGAATTTTAAGAGATAAAATGAAAACAGAATTAGATAAAAATAAAAAAATAATATTATTTATTGGGCGAAGAGGTTTTAGCAACACAGTCATATGCAGCAATTGTAAATCTGTGGTCAAATGTCAGAAGTGTGATGTATACATGACATATCACAAAAATATAGAAAGACTGATCTGTCATCAATGTGAGTTTAGTCATAAATTTGACTCGGTAAAACCATGTTGCAAAACTCCGTCTTTAGTTCCGCTCGGAGTAGGAACTCAGAGGATTGAAAGTAAAATAAAGATACTGTTTCCAAACAAAAATATATTTAGAGTTGATAGCGATAATATTTCTTCAAAAAAAGATCTCAAGAATTTTATTGAAAAAGCAACTAATAATGAAATAGATATATTTATAGGTACACAAATGATTGTAAAGGGTCATGATTTCAAAGATATTTCTCTTGTTGGAATAATAAACATTGATGCTGGATTATATAGTACTGATTTTAGAGGCTTAGAAAAAACTGGGCAGCTTATCACACAAGTATCAGGAAGAGCAGGTCGTCAAAGGACACAAGGAAATGTAATAATACAGACTAATAATCCTAAACATAAGTTACTTACAAAGATTCTTAAAGATGGATACGAAGAATTTAGTAAAATTGCTCTTAAAGAGAGAGAATCTGTGAACCTTCCACCTTATAGTCATATAGGAATAATTAAAGTCTCATCTACTAGCAAATATAATGCTAAATCGATACTAAAAGAAATAGTTAAATTTTCTAAAAATAAGTCAGTATTTGTTTATGGTCCTTCACCTTCGGAAACACCAAAGAAGAATAATAGATATTTTTATCAAGTAATAGTTGGATCAAAAAGTCATAAGCTTTTATCAGAACATATATCAAGAATTAAGTTATACTTATCCAGCATAGATAAAAAAACACAGTGGTCTATCGATATTGATCCAACCGAGCAATGAAAGAAAAAATAAATTCAAAATTAACTGAAATAATTGAAAAACTTTATAGTTCTTACGATGATATTGGTGATATTAACATTGAGGTAAATAAAACTAATGACAAATCCCATGGTGATCTTTATACAAATGTAGCCATGAAATTAGCTAAGGTAATAAAGAAGAACCCTTTGTCAATTGCTGAGGAAATCAATAGTTACTTAGAACCTAACAATGATATTGAGAAAAGTGAGATAGCTGCACCTGGATATATAAATTTTTTTCTTTCAAAATCAAATAAATTTTTAGAGTTAGAAAGAGTATTAAATAATGATATGATATTTTCAGAAAATAATAATTCTCAAAATATACATGTTGAATTTGTTTCTGCAAATCCAACTGGACCCCTACATATTGGACATGGAAGAGGGATGATAGTAGGCGATACTACAGCTAGATTTCTATCATTACAGGGGAATAAAGTAACTAGAGAATACTATATAAATGATGCGGGAAGACAAATAGATCTTCTGTTGGTTAGTGTTATTCTGAGTCATCTAAATGTCAAAAATCATATCTTTAGTGATGAGAAAAATAATATAGAAGGACGTCTTGTGACATACAAAGGGGCTTATGTAGATGATGTCTCTTTGATTATTAAAAACACCCTCAAGACAATTAATAAAGACGATGTTTTAAACTTATTAGATGAACCTATAGATACGCTCATAGAATATATAAAAGATCATAACGATTATTTAAAGATGAGAGAATCACTAGTGGATGTAGTTATCGACAAATATATCAAAAAAGATTTATCATCTGTGGGTATTGTGTTCGATAATTGGTTTAAAGAGAGTAAGTTATTCGAATCAGGACTAT
>MDTG01199098.1_pt1 | contig 10798 bp, 11 predicted proteins | sample 811421 | NCBI WGS metagenome assembly MDTG01 (sample SAMN05326645, study PRJNA326480) | marine metagenome | isolation source: seawater | place: Pacific Ocean: South East | collected 2011 | reverse complement strand
TTGAATTAGATTAATTATAATGTTAGGAGAGCTAATAACCTCTAAAACCCGGTTGCGACTGTTAATCAAGTTTTTTATTTCTCAGGCCAACCGGGGTTATTTAAATGGCCTAGCAACCGAAATGGGCGAGTCCTCCAACGCTATTCGAAAAGAACTTAACCATTTACATGACGCGGGTTACTTAGATAAAGTCAAGAATGATAATAAGATCGAATACCAAGCCAATATTAAACACCCCTTGTATGATATTTTAAGAAAAGTAGTTTTAAAACATTTGGGTTTGGAAGATATTGTTGAGACTGTCTTGGAGCGAATGGGTAATGTACAAAAGATTGTTTTGGTTGGAGATTATGCCGAGGGAAATGACACTGGGAATATTGAAGTTTTTCTAATTGGAAAGGATTTAAACATGAGTTATATTTCTCAATTGGAGGAAAAAATTGAAAAACTCATAAAAAGAAAAGTTAGTTTTTATTTAGCATCAAAATTTTTGAGCGAACGCAAAAACATTTTGCTCTATGAAAGTTAAAAAAATATGCTGTATTGGAGCAGGATATGTTGGAGGTCCAACAATGGCTGTTATAGCGCTTAAGTGTCCTAAAATAAAAGTGACCGTTGTTGATGTAAATCAAAATCGAATTAACAGATGGAATGGACCTTTAGATGATTTACCTGTTTATGAGCCTGGATTAGATAAAGTTGTAATGGAGGCTAGGGACCGAAATTTATTCTTCTCAACAGATATCGATAAATCAATTGATGATTCCGACATGATTTTTATGGCTGTTAATACTCCTACAAAGAAATTTGGTGACGGAGCTGGAATGGCGGCTGATTTAACTTATGTCGAACAAAGTGCTAAAAAAATTGCTGAAGTTTCAAAATCAAATAAAATTGTGGTAGAGAAATCTACCTTACCAGTTAGAACTGCTGAGAAAGTTAAAGAGATATTAAATAAAAATTCAAAAGATGGCGTTCAATTTGAGATCTTATCCAACCCTGAATTTTTAGCTGAGGGGACTGCCATAAAGGATCTTTTTAAATCCGATCGGGTATTGATTGGGGGAGATAAAACCTCAAAAGGACAAAAAGCTGTTCAAGCTCTTATTGATATTTATTCTAATTGGATACCAAGAGAAAAAATTTTGACCACCAATGTTTGGTCTTCTGAATTGGCAAAATTGGCCTCCAATGCGATGCTGGCTCAAAGAATTTCATCTGTCAACAGTCTTTCTGCCCTTTGTGAAAAAACAGGTGCAAATATCGATGAGCTTTCCAAAGCCATAGGAATGGATCAACGAATAGGTCCTAAATTCCTCAATGCTTCAGTAGGTTTTGGAGGAAGCTGTTTTCAAAAAGACATCCTCAATTTGGTTTATTTATGCAAATATTATGGACTTGAGGAGGTTGCAGAATTCTGGCATCAAATAGTCAAGATTAATGATTATCAAAAAAATCGTTTTGCTCAAAAAATAATTGATGGTTTGGGGGGTGATGTTAAAGGTAAGAAGATAGCTATTTTGGGTTGGGCATTTAAAGCAAACACAAACGACTCACGTGAATCACCAGCGATTTATGTAACAAAAAAACTTGTGGATAGTGGAGCTGAAATCAAAATATTTGATCCTTTAGTATCTCATAGTAGGATTAGAAGCGATTTAGAAGATTATAAAATTAATAAAGATTTCTGCTTAATATGTTCTGATATTAAAGAATGTATCAATACTGTTGAATTAGTTGCAATATTGACTGAGGCTCAGGCTTTTGAAGATTTAGGAAAAAACCATCAAATTTATGATGGTAGAGGTATAAATAGAGATGCTAAATTTACAATAGGAAAATGATTAAAGATTTAAAAAAAATAAGAGCTTTATTACCAAGACAACAAAAAAAAGCTTTAATCATATTGTCTGGTTTATTGCTGATTGGTATGTTTTTTGAAATTTTGGGTCTAGGAATTTTATTACCTATTTTAACTATTTTATTAAATCCAGATGAGTTGTCGGAGGTTTTAGCTTTTATAACTATAGTTGATCTTACAGTATTTAGTTATAATGAAGTATTATTATTCAGCCTTTTTTCATTGTTTTTTATATATGTCTTTAAAACATTTTTTTTGGTATTTATTACCTATAAACAAGATGTAATTCTTGAAAATATTGGAATATCTATTCAAAACAAACTTTTTTCAAAACAGTTGTATCAACCTTATAAAAATGATCTTTCTAGAGATTTTTCTGATATTATAAAAGATTTGAAAGTAGAAGTAATTTTATTTGTTTCCTTTTGCAGAAGTTCAATCTCCTTTTTGGTAGAGACTGCCATGGTAATATCAATACTTGCCACAGTTTTTTACCTAGAGCCAAAAGGAGCACTTGCTATAGGTACAATTTTTGGAGTTTTAGCATTGTTTTTCCTTCAACTTTCAAAGAGAAAATTAAAATTATGGGGAGAGGCCAGGGAGGTGCTAGATCGAAAAATTTTAAAAACCCTTACCGATAGCCTTTCTGGAATTAAAGAAGTTAAATTACTACATAAAGAATCCTATTTTTTTGATGCGTTAAAAAAAAACAACTTCAAAAAGGGAAAGATTTCTGCTAATTTTCAAACGGTCTCACAAATCCCCAGATTTTATCTTGAATTGATAACTATTATTGGCATGGTTGGTTTGATTTTAGTTCTCTATTACAACGGAGTTAAAACCAATCAAATTGTCACTTTATTAGGGGTATTTGTTGCTGCTGCTTTTAGGATGATACCTTCTATTAATAGAATTTTGAGTGCACTCCAAAACATTAAATACTATGGGGTAACTGTAAATAAAATATATGATGAAATTATCGGATTTGATTTTCATAAATCAGAAACAAACATCATGCAATTTTACTTTGATGATGAAATAAAATTAGCTGATATACAATTTTCTTATGAGGAGAAAATAATTTTAAAAAGTATTAATTTAAAAATTAAAAAAGGAGAGACTATTGGTATTGTAGGGCCTTCTGGTTCTGGGAAAAGCACTCTAGTTGACTTAATAAATGGTCTTTTGAAACCCTCGAAAGGGACCATTACTGTTGATGGAATAGATATTAATGAATTCATTAAATCATGGCAACAATCCATTGGCTATGTGGGCCAAGAGATTTTTTTAATGGATGACACCATCAAAGCCAATGTTGCTTTTGGTATGAACGAAAAAGAAATAAATATGGATTCCGTTTATAAGGCTTTAGAGGCGGCCCAACTCTCCTCATTTATTGACGAATTAGAACTGGGAATTGAGACTAAAGTGGGGGAAAGAGGAATTCAACTCTCTGGGGGGCAAAAACAAAGAATCGGTATAGCAAGAGCATTATATCACAATCCAAATGTATTGATTTTTGATGAGGCTACTGCGTCACTAGATCATGAAACTGAAAAGCATGTGATGAGTTCAATTTATAATTTGAAACAAGATAAAACGATGATTATAATCGCGCATAGAATTTCAACATTAGATGATTGCGACCAAGTTTATGAGATTAAAAATGGAAAAATAAAATTAAAAGAATTAAAATGGGCAAAAACATCATAGGGGTAATTGGTTTGGGATATGTTGGCCTGCCCTTGTCAATTGCTTTTTCAAAAAAATATAAGACTTTTGGATTTGATATTAATAGTAAAAGGATTGAAGAATTAAATAAGGGAATTGACATTACTGAAGAGGCTAATCTAAATGAGTTAAGAAATCAAATCAAAGAAGATTTGGTCTTAACATCAGAATTACAAAAATTGTACGATTGTAATATTTATATTATCACAGTGCCCACTCCAATTACTAAATTTAAAACCCCTGACTTATCCTATTTAATTTCTGCTTCAAAATCTATTGGAAGTATTTTAAAAAAAGGAGATATTGTCATTTATGAAAGCACCGTTTATCCTGGCTGTACTGAGGAAGAATGTGTACCCATACTTGAAAAAATTTCTAATTTAAAGTATAACGATGATTTTTATTGTGGTTATTCTCCAGAGCGGATAAATCCTGGAGATAAAATAAATACATTGACTAAGATAAAAAAAGTAACCTCAGGATCAACTCCTGCTACTGCTGAGGTTGTCAATCAAATTTATGCATCAATCATTGAAGCTGGAACCCACCAAGCCTCATCTATAAAAGTTGCGGAGGCATCTAAATCTATTGAAAATGCACAAAGGGATTTAAATATTTCATTTGTTAACGAGTTGGCATTGATATTTGATAGGATGGGAATAGATACTACTGAAGTAATTGAAGCAGCATCCACCAAATGGAATTTTCTAAAATTTAAACCTGGGTTGGTAGGGGGCCACTGTATTAGTGTAGATCCTTATTATTTGGCCTACAAGGCTCAAAGTTTGGGTTATTATCCTGAAGTAATTCTTTCGGGTAGAAGAGTCAATGACAATATGGGAAATTTTGTATCCAATAAAATTGTAAAGCTTTTGGACCAGAAAGGCATTACTGTTCGAGGAGCCAAGGCACTATTGTTGGGAATTACTTTTAAGGAAAATTGCCCAGATATCCGTAATTCTAAAGTTCCAGATATTTACAACGAATTAAAAAGTTTTGGAATGCAAGTTGATGTTTATGACCCTCATGCTAAAACGAATGATGTTAAAAAAGAGTTTGGTATTAAATTGATATTAAAGATGAGCCAATATGATGTCATAATTCTTACGGTAGCCCATCAAGAATTTATAAACCTCGATTTTAATGCATTAAAATGTAAAAAAGAGTCTGTAGTTTATGACCTAAAATCGATTTTGGACATTAATCAAGTAGACGCAAGATTATAATATTATGAGGAATTATTTTGCACACGAAACAGCTGTTATCGACAAAGACTCTTTTATTGGGAAAAACACAAAAATTTGGCACTTTTCTCATATAATGTCGAATGCACAGTTGGGAGAAAATTGTAACATAGGTCAAAATGTAGTGGTTTCACCTAAAGTAATTCTTGGAAATAATGTAAAAGTTCAAAATAATATTTCCATATATACAGGTGTGACTTGTGAAGATGATGTTTTTTTAGGGCCATCAATGGTTTTTACAAATATTATTAATCCTAGATCTGCTATAACTAGAAGAGATCAATATGTCAAGACTCTGGTTAGAAAAGGGGCTACTATAGGTGCCAATGCTACTGTTGTCTGTGGAAACGAATTGGGAGCTTATTGTTTGATTGGTGCCGGTGCTGTAGTAACCAAAGAGGTTCCTCCTTATGCGTTAATGGTAGGTAATCCTGCCAAACAAATTGGTTGGGTTAGTGAAAATGGACATCGTTTAAATTTTGATAATAACAATTTTGCCCATTGTCCAGAGTGTGGCGAAAAATATATTTTAAAAGATAATTTGGTAGTTAAAGCATGAAAAATTTTGTACTCATTGGAGCAGCAGGATACATTGCTCCTCGACATATGAAAGCAATCAAGGAAACAGGTAATAATCTAATTGCCGCTTACGATCCTTACGATGGTATTGGGATTATGGACAGTTATTTTCCTCAATCCAATTTTTTTAAAGAGTTTGAACGTTTTGACAGACATTTAGAAAAATTGAAGAGAGGAGGAACAAACATTGATTATGTCTCCATTTGCTCACCTAATTACCTTCATGATTCTCATATCCGTTATGGTTTACGAATAGGAGCTGATGTGATTTGTGAAAAACCTTTAGTTTTAAATCCATGGAACTTGGATGCCCTGTTGGAATTGGAGAAAGATTATCATAACAGGGTAAATACAATCCTTCAATTGCGCCACCATAAGGAAATCATATCTCTCAAAGAAAAAATCGATAAAGGTCCAAAAGAAAAGATTTATGATATTAATCTGACCTATATTACTTCCAGAGGGAAATGGTACTTCACTTCATGGAAAGGTAATGAGTCAAAATCAGGAGGAATTGCCAGTAATATTGGGGTTCACTTTTTTGATATGTTACAATGGATTTTTGGATCAGTTTTAGACCTTTCAATCAATGTCAAAAATCAAGATACAAATGCCGGATTCCTAAAACTTAAAAGAGCAAACGTAAATTGGTATTTAAGTATTAATTCAGAAAATTTACCAAATGAAATTAAAAAAAGTGGTTTAACGACATTCCGAAGCTTATTAGTTGATGGGGATGAAATTCAATTTAGTAAGGGATTTACAGAATTACATACGATAAGCTACAAGAAAATATTAGAGGGTGAAGGACTCAGTCTAATAGACTCAAAAAACTCTATCGAAATAATTAGTAAAATAAGAGATTATAAGCTGTAAGTACTTTTAAAGTAAATGAAATCAATGAGAAACATGATTATTCGCATTTTCGTATTTTTTAAAAATACTTTTAAAGAAATTTTAATACTTTCTAATACTTATGAAATTTTTAATTGGCTTTTTTTAGGGAGGAAAAAAATTAGTAAAAAAGATTTTTTAATTAGGCAAAATAAGTATAAATCTACAATTGAAAAACTTAGGGTTAAATTTAATAACAATAAAAAAATTAAAATATATTTTGTAATATATGATTACTCAATCTGGCAGGTTGACTCGCTTTTTTTCGATCTTCTAAAATTAAAACATTTTTCAATAGGAATAGTTCATATCCCGCTGTTAATAAAGAACACCTCTGATTTCAGAAAAAGGTATATCAAAACAGATAAATTTTGTAAATCAAAATCTGATAACATTTTTGAAGCTTTTGACGTAAAAAATTATAGGTGGAAATCCATTGAGGAATTAAAAATACTTAATATAGATTTATTAATTTACACTCACACATCAAACTCCCCTTTTGAGGCGTCCTCTACTGGAGAATTCCTTTTGCCACTTTATGTTCCATATGGAATAATGGCTGCATCAAATAAGGGTTTTTTAAAAAAGTTAAAATTTGAAAATTTTCAATTTAATAAATCAGAACATAATTTCATGTTTTGTAACATTCTTGAAACCAAACTTCACCTATACTTAAAAAATAAATATTCTACTATAAATTCAATTAACTCAGTAGTTTGTGGTTATCCTAAGTTGGATAATTATTTTAAATTAGATATTTTATACAACCCCTGGAAAAATTGTTCACAAAAATACATCAAGAGAGTTATTTGGGCACCTCATTTTACGATTTCCCATTTATTGAAAAAAAATAAAAGAGAAACTCTTAGAACATCTGCAATTTTTTCAACTTTTGAAGTAAACATGAATTTTTTTTTAAATTATTTTAAAGAGAATGAAGAAATATTATTCTGTTATAAACCTCATCCACTCCTTCACAAGACAATTTTAGAATCAGGGTATATGAGTAAGTCTGACTTTAATTTATTCCACAAACAACTTTTGGAACTCAAAAATGTATTTGAATATGATTCCTCAGATTATATTGGTTTATTTGCTAATTCAGACGCGTTAATAACTGACTGTGTATCTTTTTTATCAGAATATTTACCTTCTAAAAAGCCAATTTTATTTTTAGAAAACCAGTTTTATAGTCTTAATTATTACGGAAAAATTTTAATTGAAAATTTTTACAAACTAAAAGGTGATGATTTTACAAAAATTAGATCATTTATCAAAAATGTTGTAATTCTTGGTAATGATTATTTATATGAAAAAAGAATAAGTACTTTAAATAAATTGGGTTTAATTACAGATAAAACTTCGTCCACTAGAATTATAAATTTTTTAAATGGTATTATAAATGTCCATCAATAGATTTAAAAAGGGAAAACACAAAATTTATCAAGAAAAAGTGGAGTCATTTTTTGATTCTCAGGTTCAAAACAACAATGATTTTTCATCAAATCTCCAAAAATCAAAAAAACTTTCATCTCAAAGAGATTTGAATGAATACGGTCGAGTTATTTCTAAACTAACCTATAAATTTGATAAACTAAACACTAAAATAAAGGTATTAGATTTAGGTTGCGGAATAGGAAGGCTAGCAAAATATTTTTTAAATTCAGAAATTTATTTTGGCATTGACTTTTCTGAGAATTCGATTGAATTTGCCAAGCAAAAATTCAAAAAAAATCAAAATATTATTTTTTCAAGAAAAATAATTCCCCAAGAGCTTGATTTAATTATTCCAAAACATGAAGGAAATTTTAATGTTATTTTAATTAGTGGTTTAATGTTATATATGAATGACGAGTTAATTAAAGTTTTTTTCAAAAAGATTTTGAAATTTGCATCAAATGAATGCGTCATTTATTTTAGAGAACCTATATCATTATTATGGGAGAGACTTACATTAAAAGACCATTTCTCAGATGAACTTAATTCAAAATACTCTGCCATTTACAGAACAGTAAATGAATATGAGGTTTTCTTTAAATATTTAACTTTAAATCAATTTATTTGTCATGATTGTGGTGAGCTTCTGGGTGAAGAATTAAAAAACAGAATAGAGACAAGTCAATATTTTTGGGTTTATAATAGATATAATTAAGATGTATAAGAAAAATATCGCTTTCTGTTTTGATTTTGATGGAACTATAACTAAAGAGGAGGTACTTCCTTTAATAGCCAAAGAGATTAACTTGTATGACGAATTTAAGGTCTTAACAGATGCAACAATAAGAGGAGAGATTCCGCTTATGGGGTCACTAAAACTTAGATTTAAATTATTAGAGACAGTCCCTTTGGAGATAATTCAAAATGTAATTTTAAAGGTAAAATTACATCAAAAATTAGTTCATTTTATTAATCAAAATGCAAATAATTGCTTTATTGTTACAGCGAATATGGATAAGTGGTTGGAAGTGCTTCAAAGTAAGATAAATTGTAAATTTTTGACTTCAAAAGTTAAATATCACTTAACAGAAAATAAAATAACGCATCTTGAATTTATTGATAAATCAAAAGAGCTTTTAAGCATTAAGAAATCTTTTGATAAGGTAGTTTGTATTGGAGAGGGAATGGGAGATGTAGGCATGTTTGAACATGCTGATGTTAAAATTGCCTACGGGGCAGTTCATAAACCTGTTTCTACATTATTGGAAATTTCAAATTTTTATGTTAAAACCGAGGAAAATTTATGGAAGATTCTAAATATGCTATAATCAGCTGTGCTGGAATTGGATCAAGGTTAGGACTTAATAAAGTTAAATGTCTTTTAAAAATTAATGAAAAATCATTGATTTCTAGACTTTTAAATCAACTAAATGATTTTGAAATAGTTTTTTTAGTAGTTGGTTTTCAGTCAAAAGATGTGATTAGGCATGTTGAGAAAGGGGATTATAAAAATGTTGTTTTTGTCTTCAATCATGATTATAGAAATACAGGAAACTTATACAGTATAAACAGAGTTTTAAAACATATTCACTCAGATAATATTTTAATTATTGACGGAGATTTATTGATTGATGAAAATAGTATGTCTAAGATAAAGAATAAAATTAGCCGTCAACCTAATGAAAATTTTGTTTGTATTACAGATACTAAATCAGAGGATGCCGTATGTGTAAAAATTGTTAAAAATTGTGTAACAAAATTCACCTTTAAAAACAAGTTAGATTTCGAGTGGTGTGGTGTTGCATATCTTAAAAGAAAATCGCTTTTAAAAGTTAATGATTACATTAACAAGACTTTCGTTTGTACTATCCTAGATAAGATCTTACCTATAGAATTTTTGAAAATCAATTGTTATGAGTTTGATACTCCCAATGATTTGAGTGATTTTAATTTTTTAAAATTCCCATTCAAAAGATGAAAAAAGTATTTAGAAAAATAAAAAACTTCTTAAAACATTTAATAGTATTCAAATCTTTTAGAGCTAGTTCTGAACAATATTGGGAAAAAACTGCTTCAAACTATCGAGAACATTATAATAATGAGTTCCCAGGTAGATTAGAAAATCAAATGAAAATCATAAAAAAAAATCTAAATAAATTAAAAAAATCTGACAAAGTACTCGATTTGGCTTGTGCTGATGGATTTGTTTCAGAATTTTTATCATCTTATGTCGATCAAGTTGTTGGAATAGATATTTCAAAAAATGCAATTAAAAATGCAAAAATTAATTCAAAAAAAAAACACATAAAAAACACTAAATATTATGTTAGAAATTTGATGGAAAAAAATGAGATAGGGGAATCTTACAATCATATTTTTTGCCTTGGGTTATTTACATGCATTGAGAATAATGATAATTTTAATGATATATTGAAAATATGTAATAATTCGCTATTAGAGAATGGGTATTTATTTTTAAAAGATACTATACATTATGGTTCTAAAGACATAAAAATTCACAATAATTATGTTGGATCATATTACAGAACTAGACAGAATTATTTTTCAATTTTAGAAAATCATTTTCAGATCATTGAAACGGATTCAATTGAAAAAAAATATTTTCTTGAGGATTTTCAGTCTGATTTTGAAAGTATTTTTATCGTAGCAAAAAAAAAATAATCTATTAAATTTTTTATGTGTGGAATTAGCGGTTTAGTTGATTTGAGAGGAATCAAAGTTAATAAAGATAAAATTGAAAGGATTAATAATTTGGTTAAACATAGGGGTCCTGATGGATGCGGTTACTTCTTTAAAAAAAACCTTGCGTTAGCTCACAGAAGATTATCCATAATTGATCTATCTGAACGCGCTAATCAGCCAATGAGTTATGAAGATAATTATACAATAGTTTTTAACGGCGAAATCTATAATTATATAGAATTAAAAAAAGATTTGTTAAAAGATGGGTATAAATTTCTAACAAGTTCTGATACAGAAGTGATCTTAGCATCTTACAAAAAATGGGGTAAAAGTTGTGTGAAAAAGTTTA
>MDTG01265424.1_pt1 | contig 10799 bp, 7 predicted proteins | sample 811421 | NCBI WGS metagenome assembly MDTG01 (sample SAMN05326645, study PRJNA326480) | marine metagenome | isolation source: seawater | place: Pacific Ocean: South East | collected 2011 | reverse complement strand
TAGTTTGCTTCCGCACTGACATGCTGGCTTACAAATTTTGATTTTTTCATAATTTATAGCATCAAAATCTGGATATTCCTTGATTCTTATTGGAAATAAATGACAAGAAATTGGCTTTTTAAAGCTTATTTTTCCATTCAGAAATGCTTTTTCAATGCTACATTTTGCGATTCTATTCTCAAAAAACACAAAAGCACACTCCTTGTTGTTTACAAGTGGGGTAGTTAAATCCCCATCATTATCAAAAACAGCAACACCCTGTTTTTCTATCACCTTAATACCTTCTTTTCGCATATATGGCTTCACTTTATCATAAATATCATTTAGTATTTTTTCTTCTTTATTAATTAACGGAGCTCCAGAATCTCCCTCCACACAGCAAGCTCCTTTACATGCATGTAAATCACACATAAAGTAATTTTCAAAAACATCCATGGATATTATTTGATCTTCTATCTGAATCATATTACAATATTACACAAATAATAATTTGATTTAGTATTTTTGTGAAATGTCAAATTATGAAGAAATATTTAAAAAAGTAGTTTCACACGCCAAAGAATATGGTTATGTGTTTCAATCCTCTGAGATATATGATGGTTTAGCAGCCGCTTATGATTATGGGCCCTTTGGTGTAGAATTAAAAAACAATATTAAAAACTATTGGTGGCAATCTATGGTAAATATGCATGAAAACATTGTGGGATTAGATACAGCAATTTTTATGCACCCTACTACATGGAAATCTTCTGGACATGTAGACGCGTTTAACGATCCTCTAATCGATAATAAAGATTCAAAAAAAAGATATAGAGCTGATGTTCTAATCGAAGATTATGTCGCCAAAATTCAGGTAAAAATTGAAAAAGATTGTATAAAGGCTGCTAAACGTTTTGGAGAATCTTTTAGTAAAGAAGAATTTATTTCTACAAACAGAAGAGTATTGGAAAGGAAAAAAAAGATTAATAAAATCAAGAAAAAGATGACTCAATCTCTTTCTTCTGGTAATTTAGAAAGTATAAAAAATTTAATTGAAGATCTAGATATAAAATGCCCTGTTTCTGGAACAAATAATTGGACAAATGTTCGTCAATTCAATTTGATGTTTAAAACGCAAATAGGAGCAACGACAGAAGGGTCTTCGGATTTATATTTAAGACCGGAAACTGCTCAAGGAATATTTGTAAATTTCTTAAATGTTCAAAAATCTGCCAGAATGAAAATACCTTTTGGAATTGCTCAAATAGGTAAAGCCTTTCGAAACGAAATTGTGGCTCGCCAGTTTATATTCAGAATGAGAGAGTTTGAGCAAATGGAAATGCAGTTCTTTGTTCGCCCTGGAGAAGAAATGAAATGGTACGAATATTGGAAGAGATTTAGAATGAAATGGCATCAATCGCTTGGAATAGAAAAAGAAAATTATCGTTTTCACGAACATGAAAACTTAGCTCATTATGCTAATGCAGCCTCTGATATTGAATTTAAATTTCCATTTGGATTTAAAGAGCTGGAAGGAATACATTCTAGAACTGATTTTGACTTAAAAGCACACCAAAAATATTCTGGCAAAAAAATACAATATTTTGACTCTGAAATTAACGAAAGTTATACCCCATATGTTGTGGAAACTTCTATTGGTCTGGACAGAATGTTCCTTGCTGTTTTAAGCCATTCTTTCTGTGAAGAACAATTAAAGAATGGAGAAGCTAGAGTTGTTCTTAAAATACCGCCTTTACTAGCTCCTCTAAAAGCAGCTATTCTTCCGCTTACCAAAAAAGATGGTATGCCAGAAAAAGCAAGAGAAATAATGAGGTCTCTTCAAATAAATTTTAATTGCTATTATGAAGAAAAAGATTCTATCGGGAAAAGGTATAGGAGGCAAGATGCAATTGGAACCCCCTTCTGTATTACGGTTGACCATCAAACATTAGAAGACAATACAGTTACTTTGCGTGACAGAGATTCTATGATTCAGAAACGAGTATTAGTGGAAAAGCTACACTCTATTATATATGAAAAAGTAAATATTATAAAATATTTAACTTAGTTTTTTCCTTCGGTTGTTACTGAAATTTTATCAAATTTTGCATCAATTGGTGGTTGAATTTTTTCTACCTCCACTTTTACTTTTTGCGCTTTATTTAATAGCAGGATAGCGTCTACTATTCTTTTTGCAGGAACCTCAATCATGTTTGCTCTTATTGCCATTTTTTCCTTTACAATTTCAATAATTTTTACATAATCTACAGTGTCGTTTAGATGATCTGTTTTTTCTACTTCGCAAGCATCTATATTTACCCAAACATTTACGATAAAATGCCCTCCTAATACCGCTTCTTCTGGCATATGCCCATGGTAAGCAAAAACTCTAATTCCCTCTACAGATATTACACTCATTATTTTATGGTATTTAGTGCGTTCTCTATTCTGTTTATTGTTTCTTCTTTTCCTAAAAGGGACGCTATGTCAAACAAAGAAGGACCCATTCCAAGCCCTGTTAAAGAAAGTCGAAATGCAGGTAATAATTTCCCCATTCCTATTTTTTTTTCTTCTAAGTACAATTTAAATTCTAGTTCAATATTCTCAGATGAAAAATCTGAAATCAATTCTATCCTATTTTTAAACTCTAACAATAAACTAGAGGTTTCTTCCTTCCATTTTTTTCGAACTGTTTTTTCATCATATGAAGCTGGAGAAGAAAAATAGTAGCTTCCTTCTTCCCACATGTCTTTTACAAAAACTGCTCTTTCTTTTAATTGATTGCAAACCTTTGCAACATAATCATCATCTTTATTAACCCCATTTTCTTTTAAAATAATTTGCAAATCCTTTGATAGGTCTTTTTCAGTTTTTAATCTTAAATATTGTTGATTAAACCATTTTGTTTTATTAAAATCAAATTTAGAGCCAGACTTACCTACTCTCTCTAAACTAAAAGACTTTATAAGCTCTTCCATTGAAAATATTTCTTTTGAATTGCCTGGGTTCCATCCTAAAAAAGCAAGCATATTTATAAATGCTTCTGGGATATATCCCTCCTCTCTATATCCTGCAACAACTTCTTTTGTTTCGGGGTTTTTCCATTCAATAGGGAAAACAGGAAACCCTAATCTATCCCCGTCTCTTTTGCTTAACTTACCATTGCCATCAGGCTTTAAAATGAGGGGTAAATGGGCAAAATCTGGCATAGCGTCCTCCCATCCTAGATATTTATATAATAAAACATGTAGTGGGGCAGAAGGGAGCCACTCTTCTCCCCTAATTACATGAGATATTTTCATTTTATAATCATCAACTACGTTTGCTAAATGATAAGTAGGCATGCCATCAGATTTAAAAATAACCTTATCATCCATTTTATTTGTATTAACCACGACCCAACCCCTTATAATATCATTTAATTTAACCTCTTTATTTCTGGGCATCTTAATTCTTATAACATAGGAGTCTCCATTATTTATCCTTTTTTTTACCTCATCATCAGAAAGCGACAATGAATTTTGCATTGTAGAACGAGTAATTGCATTGTATTGTGGAGAAGGTATTCCTGCTTTCTTCATTTTATCTCTCATCATATTTAACTCATCTGGCGTATCAAAAGCATAATATGCATTTCCTTGATTAATTAGTTGCTCAGCATAAGGTAAATACAAGTCTTTTCTTTTAGATTGTTTGTAAGGCCCATACGCTCCGCCATTTACAACAGATTCGTCTATTACAATTCCGCACCAATTTAAAGCGTCTATAATATATTCCTCAGCGCCCGAAACATATCTTTTCTGATCAGTATCTTCAATACGAAGCACCATGCTTCCATTATTTTTCTTTGCAAAAAGATAATTATACAATGCTGTTCGAACTCCCCCAATATGAAGTGGCCCTGTAGGGCTCGGTGCAAATCTAACTCTTACTTCAGGCATAAAAAATGTTTTGATAGACAAATATACTGTTTATGAAACAAATTGATTTACTTAAATACTTAATTAAATTGTATTTTTGTAAGCATGAAAAATGATTCTAAAAAAGAACTACTAAATAAGCTAAATTTATTTATAAAAAAATATTACTTAAACAAGCTAATTCAGGGGGGTATTTATTGCTTTTCAATACTTATAATATTTTTTATTGTCTTTTCAATTATAGAATATTATGCAGAATTTGATGTTAATTATCGAACATTTCTTTTTTGGACATATATACTAACATCAAGTGTAGTGTTGGTTAAGTTTATTTTTATACCATTATTAAAACTTATTCAGATCTGGGAAACCATTTCCTTTAAAAAAGCTGCGCAAATTATAGGAACTCACTTTAATGAAATTGAAGATAAATTATTAAACATACTTGAATTACAAGAGATGACTAAAAAAGAAAACTCTTTAATTCAAGCTAGCATTGAGCAAAAAATTGCCTTAATAAAACCTATTTCATTTAATAATGCTATTGACTTTTCAAAAAATAAAAAACATATAAAATGGGCAATTATCCCGTTAGCTATTATATTATTTCTTATTCTTTCTGGAAAAGAATATGTTATAACTGAAAGCTCTGTTAGAATTGTAAAGCACAATACATTTTTTGAACCAAAATCTCCTTTTACCTACGTGTTCAAAAACCCTCTAGAAACCATACAATATAAAGATTGGCTCCTAGATATAAATATAAAAGGCAGAACAATACCTTCATCAGTGTTTATTGAGATTAACGGCACTAAATTTAAATTAAACAAACAAAAGGAAACATCGTTTAATTATCTCTTTAAAGCAGTTAATACAGATATAACATTTTATTTAATAGCAGGCGGTTATAAAAACGGTCCTTTTACGTTAAAGGTGATGAAAATGCCAAAAATCATTAACCTTTCGGTACTGCTTAATTACCCGAACTATACTGGTTTGAAAAACAAAAATGTGAAAAATAATGGAGATATTATTGCACCTGAAGGAACAGAAATAAACTGGAAAATAGATCTTAAAAATACCGAGAAAATCTCCATGATATTCTCAACAGACACAATAGAAAAAAACACAAATAATCTGTTTATATATAAAAAAAGGGTAGACACAAATACATCCTATAAATTTATAATAGAGAACAGCTATAGTCTTAAGGATAAAGTTGATTATTATATTAATGTTATTAAAGATGAGTTTCCTAAAATAACAGTTTCACAAAATTATGACAGCATTACATCAAAATACCTTTTTAATGGAAATATTAGCGATGATTATCAGGTGACAAAATTAACATTTAACTATAAAAACATTACAGAAAATGATACAGAAACAACAACAACGACAAGAATAATAAAAATAAATAAACTTAATGAAGAAAGCTTTTTTTATGAATTTAATATTGACAGCTTATCCCTAAAGCCTAATGAGAAAATACTATATTATTTTAGTGTTTGGGATAACGATGGAATAAATGGTAAAAAAATGAGTAGAAGTAAAAAGTTTATTCATTCTGAATTATCGAAAAACAAATTAATTGAAAAAAAAGATAATGAAAATCTAAAAACTAAAATGGGTATCAATAAATCCATCCTTTTATCAAAAGAAATTAAAAAAGAAATAAACAATCTTAAAAAAATAATACTAGAAAAAAAAGAACTAGGATGGAATGAAAAAGAAAAAATAAGAGAACTTTTAAAAAAACAAAAAGAATTAAAAAATAACATTAAAAAAACACAAAAACAAAACTCACACAACATAAAAAATAAAGAAAAATTAAATTCTTCTGTTATAGAAAAACAAAAAAAACTTGAAGAGCTAATGAATAAGATATTAGATGATGAGACAGAAAGATTATTAAAAGAAATGGAAGATCTGTTAGAGGATATAGACAAAGAAAAAATGAAAAAACTATTAGACGAGGTAGAAAATAAAAACACAGACATAGAGAATGAATTAGACAGAGAACTAGAGCTCTTTAAGCAATTAGAATTTGAACAAAAACTTGATAAGATTATAGAGGATTTGGGGGAGATTTATTCTGAACAAATGAAACTCAAGCCAATTATAAACGAAAAGAAAAGTTCCACTGATGAATTAATAAATCAGCAAGAAAAAAATATAGCAGACATAAATAATTTAATAAAAGACATGCAAGAATTGCGAAAAAAAAACATGGAGCTAGAAATGAGGAACAACCTTCCTAAAACACAAGAAACAGAAAAAGAATTAAAAAACAATATAGAAAAAAACATAAATCAACTAAAACAAAAGAACAGAAAAAAAGCATCAAAGAATCAAGACAAAGCGATAGAAAACATTAAAAATCTGAAACTACAATTAGAGAAAATACAAAGCACAAATAGAGAAGAGAAACCTATTGAAGACATGCAAACATTAAGGCAGATTCTTGAAAACTTAATAGAATTATCATTTGAGCAAGAATCATTAATTTTCAAAGTAAACAACACTCCAAAAAATAGTCCTGAGTTTATAAAAATCATACAGGAACAAAATCAACTTTTAAGTAATAGTGAGATAATTAAAGACTCTCTATTTGCACTAAGTAAAAGGGTGGTGGAAATACAGTCTACCATCAATAATGAGATTAATTCAATAAATAATAATATAAATAAAGTAACCGAAAACCTGGAAAACAGAAAATTGAATTCCGCATCACAAAACCAACAATTTGTTATGACCTCAACAAATAATCTTGCATTATTGTTATCGGAGATATTAGAACAAATGCAAAAGGATTTAGACTCCTCATCTAATTGCAATAAACCTAAAAATTGCAACAAACCCAAAAACTGCAACAAACCTTCAATATCTGAGATAAAAAAAGAACAAATGAAACTTAATGAACAATTAAAAAAGGAGGGTAAAGAAAAATCAAAAACAGGAAAATCAAAAAGATTAATGGAGCTATCAAGAAAGCAAGAAGAGATAAGGCAACAATTAATGGAATTAAGAAATGAAGAAAATGAAGTTGGAAATAAAGAGGGTATTGATAAAATGATGGATGATATGTTAGAAAATGAAATAGATATTATAAACAACAATATAACAATTAGAACCATAAAAAGACAAGAAGATATAATAAGCAACTTATTAAAAACTGAAGAAGCAATTAGAGAACAAGAAGAAGAAAATACTAGAGAGTCAAATGAATGGAAATTTACTTTAGATCAAGAAAGCATAAAATATTTAGAGTACAAAAAACAAAAAAAAGCATTTGATGAAATGATAAAAACCACACCCATCCAGCTGAAGCCTTATTATAAAAACAAAGCTATTAATTATTTTAACTCTTTATATAAAAACAACCATGATTAGATTTCAAAACACAAATCAATTAAAAAAATTTAATGTATATAAAACAAAAAAATGGTTAAAAAATATCATATTACAAGAAGGAAAACGTACAGGAGATATAGTATATTTGTTTTGTAATGATAATTATCTATTAAAAAAAAACATTAAGTATTTAAATCATAACTATTTAACAGATATTATAACTTTTGATTATTGCGAAAAAAACATTATATCTGGGGATATTTTAATTAGTGTGGAAAGAGTTGAAGAAAATTCTAAAATATTTAACGTTGATTTTTCTATAGAATTAAATAGAGTTATGGCACACGGATTATTACATTTGCTCGGATATAAAGATAAAAAAGAAGAGGAGAAAGTAAAAATAAGAAAAAAAGAAAATTTTTATTTAAAAAAATTCAAATAAATAATGAGTTCTAAAGAGATATATGATGTTGTAGTTATTGGGGCGGGACATGCTGGTTGCGAAGCCGCTAATGCCGCAGCTAAATTAGGGTCAAAAGTTTTGTTATTATCTCAAAATCTTGAAACAATAGCAAGAATGTCTTGTAATCCGGCAATGGGAGGGGTTGCTAAAGGGCAAATTATTAGGGAAATTGATGCTTTGGGAGGTTTGTCTGGGGTTATTACGGATAAATCAACAATACAATTTAGAATGTTAAACAAGAGCAAAGGGCCTGCTATGTGGAGTCCTAGGGCACAATGTGATAGAAAGATTTTTGAAAGAGAATGGAGAAAATCTTTAGAAAACAACTTAAATATTGATTTTTGGCAAGATACTGCAAAAAAAATACTAATTAAAAAAAATACTATTACAGGCGTTGTAACAGAAATGAATACAGAAATAAAATGTAAATCTATTATTCTTTGTAGCGGAACATTTCTTAATGGAATTATTCATTTAGGCAAAAAAAAATATAAAGGAGGAAGGTCTGGAGAACCTGCAGCAGAGGGCATTACTAAACAATTAATAGAATTAGGCTTTACTCATGGTAGAATGAAAACAGGAACACCGCCAAGACTGGACGGAAGAACTATTGATTACTCAAAAATGGAAAAGCAAGAAGGAGATAATGACTATAAGGGATTCTCATTTCTAAAAAATAATGAAATTGAAAAACAATATCCCTGCTATATTACATATACATCAGATGAAGTTCATGATATATTAAAAAAAGGGTTTTCTGAATCACCAATGTTTACCGGGAGAATACAAGGTATTGGCCCTAGATATTGTCCTTCAATAGAAGATAAAATTGAGAGATTCTCAAATAAAAACAGACATCAATTATTTGTAGAACCTGAAGGAAAAGAAACTGTCGAAGTATATCTAAACGGCTTTTCAACATCACTTCCTGAAAAAATACAAATAGAAGCTCTACGTAAAATTAAAGGATTGGAAAAAGTAAAAATGTTTAGGGCGGGTTATGCTATTGAATATGATTATTTTCCACCAACACAATTAAAACAAACACTGGAAACCAAACTTATAAAAAATTTATTTTTTAGTGGACAAATTAATGGGACAACGGGATATGAAGAAGCAGCTTCACAAGGATTAATTGCTGGAATAAATGCACATCAAAATATAAATAATAAAGAAGCATTTGTGCTAGGAAGATCAGATGCATATATTGGAGTGTTGATTGATGACCTAATAACAAAAGGAACCGAAGAACCATACAGAATGTTTACTTCAAGAGCAGAGTTTAGATTATTACTACGTCAAGATAACGCAGATAGTAGACTTACAGAAAAAGGATATAAAATTGGATTAGCATCAGAATATAGAATGAAAAAAATAAAAGAAAAAACGCTCAAAAGCAAAAATCTTATAAATTTCCTAAAAAAACAAAGTATTGGTCCAAGAGAAATAAATGAAATACTTGATAAAAAGAAAAGTTCATTATTGAAGCAAAAGGTAAAAATGGAAACTTTAATTAAGAGGCCACATATAAACATAAATGACTTAAAAGGATGTTGTGGGTTAGTCAACTACCTGAAAAACAACAGTTTAGACGAAGAGGTGCTTGAAAAAGTAGAAATAGAAATAAAGTATGGCGGGTATCTAAATAAAGAAAATGAATCTGTAAAAAAATTAAAGAAGTTTGAGAATGTACTATTAAATGATAATTTTGATTATGAGAAACTACATTCTATTTCTACAGAAGGAAGAGAGAAACTAAATAAAATAAAACCAAGAACTATTGGGCAGGCATCGCGAATTAGCGGGGTTACCCCTTCAGATATTAATATTCTACTTATATATTTAGGAAGATGAAATCAATTAAAAACTGTCCTGTTTGTGAAAACAATAATTTTGATAAACTAATATCAACTATAGACTACTCAACATCGAAAGAATTTTTTGATATAGTTTCATGTGAAACATGCGGCTTTACAATTACAAATCCAAGACCAAATAGGGATGAAATCAGCAATTATTACAAGTCGGAAAAGTATATTTCACACACAAACAACAGGGAGGGGTTATTTAACAAGATATACCAAACAGTTCGCGTGTACACCGTAAGAAAGAAAAGAATTTTATTAGAAAGAATATCGGACAAACGAAACCACTTAGATATTGGTTGTGGTACAGGTGAATTTCTAAATGAATGTAAAAAACACGGTTTTAGTGTCTCCGGCGTTGAGCCCTCTGAGACTGCAAAAGCAAATGCTATTAAAAATTATAATTTAAAAATTTATGATGATTTATTTTCTTCCATTTTAAAAAACAACTCGTACGACAGTATTAGTATGTGGCATGTTCTAGAGCACGTATATGATCTAAACAAAACTATTCTGAAAATAAAATCGTTATTAAAAAGTAAAGGGCGGGTTATTATCGCTGTTCCAAATCATAATTCCTGGGATGCAAAATACTACAATAAGCACTGGGCGGCATGGGACGTACCTATACATTTATGGCATTTTACCAGAAAAAGCATTGAATCTATTTTTAATAAAAATGGATTTAAATTAATCGAAACAAAACCAATGCTATTTGATTCGTACTACGTGTCACTGTTGAGTGAAGAATACAAAACAGGTAAAAAGAATTATATAAAGAGCTTTTTTGTGGCAAGCATTTCAAATATCAAAGCAAAAATAACAAACAAAGAGTACTCTAGTTTAATATATGTTTTTGAAAAAAAATAAATTATTAATTCAAATCATGTTGTTTTTCAGACACTTAAGTTAAAGGCAAAATTTCATATATTTGTATTATGAAATATTTTTGGTTCTTAATTACGTCACTGCTAATAAACAAAGGTGTTTTTGCACAATGCTCAACTCCAACCGGTCTGTTTACAAACAATATTACCTATTACAACGCATTAGCTAATTGGTCTCCTGTTAACGGAGCAGATCATTACAAGATACATTATAGAGAATACGGAACAGGTATTTGGAGTAACCTTGGAAACATAATAACAACTGATTCAAGCAGAAACATTCCTCTTCTGCAACCATCAACAACATATGAGTGGGAAATTATATCGTATT
>MDTG01304810.1_pt1 | contig 10800 bp, 12 predicted proteins | sample 811421 | NCBI WGS metagenome assembly MDTG01 (sample SAMN05326645, study PRJNA326480) | marine metagenome | isolation source: seawater | place: Pacific Ocean: South East | collected 2011 | reverse complement strand
TGCTGGAGAAGCTTTTTTCTCACTTATACCTTGAATAATAATTTCAGTTATTGCTTGTCTATGACCATTTTTTACTTTGTAACCCTTTCTCCTTTTCTTTTTAAAAACAATAACCTTATCATCTTTTTTGTGAGCAACAACTTTAGCCTCTACAGATTTACCAGATAAATTTGGTTTCCCAACTTGAACTTTTTTCCCATCATCAATGAGAAGGACATTATCAAAAGAAATTTTTGAGCCTTCTTTTGCATCAATTCTGTTTACAAATAGTTTTTGATCTTTTTGAACCTTAAATTGGCTTCCCTGTATTTCAACTACTGCGTACATTGTTAATTTTTGAATTGCAAAATTAAACTATTTATTATAATATACAAGAGATATTAAGGTTTATAGTTCTATCCAGTTTACGTTATTTAAGGACCAATTAACAACTTGTTTTATCCTTTCAGTTAACTTTATTGACGGCTGCCATCCCAATTTTTTCATTTTTTCACCAGAAAGGGAATATCTAAGATCATGGCCAGGTCTTGATGAATGAAAATCTACCATTTCATATTTTAATTCTTTTTCTTGAGAATCTGCAATTATTTTAGCTAGCTCAAGATTATTAAGCTCTTCGGAACCAACTATATTAAATTTGGGACATTTAGCACCTCCAAAATCAACTTCATTACTGATGCTGTTGGTTAACAAAAAATGAATAGCCTCTGATACATCTTCAGCATGAATATAGTGTCTAGAACCAGGAATTTTTTTTGATTTATCAGAATGGATTGTTACACATTCCCCATCTCGAATTTTTTTGATACACATCGGTATGAACTTTTCTGGATGTTGTCTTTCACCAAACACATTCATAGTATGAGTAATATAAACAGGTAGGTTATATGTGTTCTCATAAGCTACTGCCAATTCTTCACCCCCTGCCTTTGTAGCACTATATGGATTTGTAGAATTGTATCTGTCATTCTCACTATAGTCTATATTATTTGGAGCAGGTCCAAAAACTTCATCTGTACTAAAATAGATGAATCTATCTAATTTGTTGTTATCATTTATTTTTCGTGCATACTCTAGTATATTAGCAGTACCAACTACATTATCCAATACAAATTCCATTGGATAATCAATACTTCTATCAACATGTGAGCCTGCAGCTAAATGAAGAATTATATCAATATCCCCTATTTCTTTTTTTATCCAAGGGTTTATTTCAGACTTTAAATCATGGAATACCAACTTAACCCTTGATTTTTCGCTTGAAGAGAGACTTGATAAAATATCATCAAGTCTGTTAAGGTTTCCGCTGTAATCTAATCTATCTAATGAAACTATTGACCAATTTGTATTTTTTATCAAATAATATATCAAGTGATGAGAAATAAAGCCTGCACCACCAGTTATTAAAACTCTTTTCATTTACTGTTTTTTAATTTTCTTATATATTCTTTTAACCTGTCTTTGGGATGCCAATCTAGTAAATTTATTAAATCATCATTTAATCTTAATGTCTCTCTGTAATTTCCTGGTTGATCATCTAAGTAAACTGCAGAAGTTGAAAAATTTTTATCAAATAAATTATATAATTCATTGATAGAATAATTTACACCTGTACCTATCTCCCAAGCATCTTTATGTGTTGAATTTGATTCAATAATTTTTATAATTCCCTCTACTATATCATCTACATGTGTAAAGTCTCTTTTTTGGTTTCCATCTCCAATTATAGTTAGTGGTTGATTATTTTTAATTTTGGCTCTCCAAATTCCAATTACATTTCCAAATTTTATGTCCATTGGCTCATATGGGCCATAAACATTATAAAATCTGGCAATTTCTACATTTACAGAATATGTTTTTCTATAAAGCTTACAAATCTCTTCACCAATGAATTTACCCATTGCATATGGAGAATCAGATGGATCGTGATGCCTTGAAGACGATCCTGCATATAAAACCTTTATTCCATTTTTATGTGCCCATTCCATAACTTTCATTGTACCTGTTACATTGACCCTTAATGATTCTTGGGGATTACTAAACGATGTTTGAACTCGGGATTGAGCAGCCAAATGAAAACAATAGTCAATCTTTCTACTGTTATAATGGATAGAATCTATTTCTTCAATATCTTTTTTTATATACTCAACATTATCTAATTCATTGTTTTTTGAACCTGTTGAGTAATCATCAAGAGAAATAATGTTGTAACCTCTTTTAAAAAGAGATTTGATTAGGTTTGTCCCTATAAAGCCTGCACCACCAGTTACTAAAACTGTTTTCATTGAATATAATTTCTTCATCGTAAATATACACTATATAAGAAATTATTTTATATATTAACCAGAGTAATTTATTTTAATTGAAAAAAGCACTAATTACTGGAATTACAGGGCAAGATGGAGCTTATCTGGCAGAATTTCTTATTAATAAGGGTTATACTGTTCATGGAATAAAAAGAAGGACTTCAAGATTCATAAGTGATCGAGTAGATCATCTATTGAAAGATCATCAAGACACAAACAAAAAACTTATTCTTCACTATGGTGATTTAACAGATAGTTTAAATATTACAAGAATAATTAAGGATGTTGAACCTGATGAGATATATAATCTTGGAGCTATGAGTCATGTACATGTCAGCTTTGAAACTCCCGAATATACTGCAAATGTAGACGGTCTTGGTGCCCTTAGAATCCTTGAATCAATCAGGCTTTTAGATATGGGAGGGAAAGTAAAATTCTATCAAGCCTCAACTTCTGAATTATATGGAAACTGCAAAGTCTCTCCTCAGAATGAGCTAACCCCATTTAACCCTAGATCTCCTTATGCTATTGCAAAGCTTTTTTCTTTTCACACTGTTAAAAACTATAGAGAGGCATACAATATGTTTGCTAGTAATGGTATTCTGTTTAATCACGAGTCTCCTTTAAGGGGTGAAACTTTTGTTACTAGAAAAATTACTATTGCTGCAACTAAAATATTCTATGGAGTTAAAGATAAGTTGTACCTCGGTAATCTTAATGCCAGACGAGATTGGGGGCATGCAAAAGATTATGTTGAAGGGATGTGGAAAATTCTTCAACACGATACTGCTGAAGACTTTGTTCTTGCAACAAATAAAAATTATAGTATAAGAGAATTTACAATACTTGTTTTCAAACAGTTAGGTATTGAAATAGAGTTTAAGGGGGAAGGTTTAAATGAAGTTGGAATAGTTAAAAATATAGGTTCAGATTCAAAAGTTAATTTAGGTCAAGAAATTATAAAAATTGATCCAAGGTATTTCAGACCAAGTGAAGTTGACTTTTTATTAGGTGACTACTCAAAAGCTAAAAAAATATTAAACTGGGAACCTAAGTATAATATTCATGACTTAATTAAAGATATGGTTGAATATGATCTGTCAATTTTTAAACCATGAAAAAAAAAAACTTCTAATTGTTGGGGCGTCAGGATTTATAGGTAATAATATATATAAAAGCTTAACAACCAATACAAATCTTGAAGTTATTGGTACATACTTTAATACTCATAAAAAAAACCTAATACAGCTAGATTATTTTAATGATAATTTTTACGAATATGTAAATAAATTTTCTCCAGATTATGTAATTTGGGCAGCTGGAGAAAAAAATCTTAAAATTACTGAAGCTAATTTTAATTATGCAAATAAATTAATTGCTAGCCCTATTTGTGAACTAATTAAAAATCTCAAACTTAACCCATTCCTAATATATTTGTCTACTGACTATGTCTTTTCAGGGGATGATGGAGGATATTCTGTTGATGATATTACTAACCCTTTATCAAATTATGGAATATTAAAACTAAAAGCTGAAAAATTAATTAAACAAAATTTTAAAGAATTCAGCATAATTAGAGCTGGTTCAGTTGTAGGTAAGGGGTCAACATTTTACAATTGGTTAATTGATAGTATAAATGAAAGTAAAAGTTTTAATTTATTTAACAATTATTTTTCACCAACACCCATTCAGAACGTTATCAACCTAATCCAAGATATTATAAATGAAAAAGAAATTAAAAAATTAAATCATGTATCAGGATATCAAAGAATTAGTAGATTTGAGTTAGGATTGATGTTGTCAAAATTAATGAATAGAAAATGTTTAATTCAAGAAGCAGATTATAGAAGCTCTGATATTAAAATGTTTAGAGACTTGTCTTTAAAATATTCTTATACATCAAATAAAAATATTGATCTTATAACAAGTCTAAAAAAAATAATAAATGATTAAATTTTTTGAATCTTATTTTAAACACAAAGATAAAAGAGGATCAATTCTAGGTATTATAAATCAAGGAAACTGGGAAGAAATTAATTTAATTAAGTCAAAAAAAGGCTCATCCAGAGGTGGACATTTCCATAAACATACAAGAGAACTTTTTTATATTTTAAAGGGAAAAATTGAAATCAAGATTCAAGAAATTAAAAATAAAGAGCTTGTCGGAGAACAAAAGATTATTAATGTAAATTCAAATGAAATTTTTTTAATTGAACCCAATCATATTCATACATTTAAGGTGATTGAAGATGCAGAATGGATAAATATTCTTTCAAAAAAAATTGATAAAAAAAATCCTGATATCTTCAAATTATAAAAATGAAATTAGCCATAATTATCCCAACATTTCAAGAAGAAGATAATATTGAAAAAATGGTGTTAAGCACCTCACAATTTCTTCATAATAAAAAAATTGATTTTGAATTAATAATAGTGGATGATCACTCTAGTGATCTAACAAAAAATATCATTACAAAACTTATGAAGAGTAATGATAATATAAAATTCCATTTGAATAATAAAAAAAAAGGATTTGGTAATTCAATAGTAATGGGTTTATCTAAAACTAATGCAGAGCTTATAACTATAATGATGGCTGATAGTTCTGATTCACTTAAAGATTTGGAGTCATATTATATATTAATGAGAAAAAATAAGGAGTTAGACTGTGTTTTTGGAGATAGATGGACTAAAAGATCTTTAAAAAACTATCCTGTATTTAAAAGAGTTTTAAATAGAACTGGTAATTATCTAATCTCATTTCTTTTTAATGTAAAGTATTATGATTTTACTAACTCCTTTAAAATATATAGAAGATCCTCTATACTTGATATCTATCCTATACTTTCTAATCATTTTAGTATAACCGTTGAGCTTCCGTTAAAAATGATTACCAGAGGCTTTAAGTATGAAATAATTGAGAACTCCTGGGAGAATAGGGAGCATGGTGTTTCAAAGATGAGACTGATTGACTCAATAATTACTTATTCGATAATTATTATTTATTGTTTAATTGATAAGTTTTTTTGGAATAGAAGATATAAAACAATTAAATAAATAATATATATAGAGCTATTATAGACCGGCATGTGAAAAGCTAAAATAGATATAGCAATTTGATAGATTATGATAGTCAATAAAATTTTTTCTACTTTAGAAAATACAATCTTTTTTTGAAGCATCTTATAGCTTGCAATTAAAAATGAAATTAAAAAAGCTACAAATATCATTATACCAAATAGCTTAGTATACACAGTAATTAATAGTTGGATTATTTCTTTAGCATTTATTTGCCATTTTGTCTCATATATTAAATCAAACATTTTTCTGAATTTAAAATCATAGAAAAGCACCTCAAGCTTTCTAATTTCATCAATATTTGATATTTTGTTTTGTTGAAAATTCCCTACATTTCCTACATAAAAAGGATCTAATATTAATAATCTAATCGCATAAAAATTTTTCTTAATCCATTCTTTTGGGTGGTTGATTACAAAATTGTAAAATTCTTCTTTTAAATAATTATTTTCCTCAATGCTATTCCATGACGAATATGGAATTGTGTCATAGTCTTTTTGAAATTTTTCTTCAAGTAATTCTTGTTTTAAAGGATCTTTATCAATAGGTGTGATCCCCCAAATATTATTAGGAAGCTGACCAAGGCCAATAAAAAAAACATGTCCTGAGTTTGTAGAGCTTATCAATGGTTTTCCAATTTGATTAAAGGTAAATACCATCCATGGAATTAAAAATATTAATTGAATTAAAAGGAAAGAAGAGGTCTTTAAATAATTGTAGACTTTATTATCGTAGAATAGTAAAAGGAGCATTATTAATATTGATAAATAGAAATACTCAGATCGAAAATTATGTAAAATTCCAAAGCAAACTGCAGATAGGACTAATGTTTTATATTTTTTTGTCTTACAGTAATCTATAAGTAATATTATACCGAGTAATAATAAATTAGAGGCAGGACTTTTTGGCCACATCTGTGTATGAAATAAAAACCATGTAGAAGAAAGCAAAATAGTAATTCTGAATAAATCAATGTTATAAATTAATTTATGTTTTCTAATGACTATATCTAGAATAATTAGATTTATAAATGTGAACAGTTGTTGAACTAGAAGATTTAAAATAACACTTTTTCCAAATAAGTGAAATAGAGAGTAACCCCAAATGGGAAAAGTTGTATTTGAATTACTAAATGAGTTTAAATCTTTAGTTTTAAAATAATTTGCATATTCCTCATACAGATTATTAAAATACAAATCAAAAGTTATATTCTCAAAACTTAAAATTGAATTAAAAGTAATAACAGCTAAAACGGCTATATAATAAGTATTTTTACTTAATTTTAAATTTGAATTTAAATTAATGAAGTTACTAGCTGAAAAAGTTTTCATCTGTTATTTGAACGATCTAAAAGATACTAAATATTTTATTAAGTGGATAGATGATTGGAAAGATGAGCTCATTGTTTATATAGATAAATCTGGTATAATAAAAATCAAATCCTCAATTTGTCCTCATTTTGGTGGTGAGATAGTATTTGATTATAAAAAAAATAATTTAAAATGTTTATGGCATAATTGGAAGTTTTGTAAAGATACTGGTAAGTGTATCACACATCCTATCAAAGGGAAATTAAATCCATATGATTTTCAGGTAGACCCAAAACCTCTTAAAAATTACAATGTAATAAACGAAACTAATAAGATATATGCAGTTAAAAAATAATGTTCTTGAGGTAGAGATTTCAAAAGAAGTAAAATGTTCAAGAGAAGTTGCAAAATGGAACTATTGGGACCATGAACATCTGGATGTTGTTCATGGTGGATACAAATCAGTTGATACTCTTTATGATGCAGATAACTTCTGTTTTAACTACACAAGAGTTAAAGTACCCGTCATACCTTTCTTATCAACAATGACTCCGTTGTTTTTAGTTCAACATAACGAATTTACTCAATACACATACGCAATTCAATTTGGAGTTGTTTCTAGGACAACAATAACAATTGAAGAAATAACTGAAGATAGTTGTAGAATTACAATGAATTACAAATTTCATTTAAATGGTTGGAAGAGGATATTAAAACCAATTCTTAAATATTTAATTCCTATTTGGAATAAAAAAGTATGGATTGAAGATTTACCAGTTAAATTAAGAAGACAAAAAGTGCTTGAGATGGGTCATAGAGATTTTATTGGACTTCCAGATAATATATCTGATAGACAGAATCATAAAATAAAAAAAACAAAATTACCAATTCCAAGACCTAGAAAATCTTCAAGAGATCTTCATCCTTTAAGTAAATATAAATAGTATCAGAAAATTGAATACAAAAACTAAAGGTCAATTTATATCATATTCAATTGTAGGATTAATTTCTACTATTTTAGACTTTATAATATACTACCTTCTGTCATCTTATACTAGTTTAAGCATGTCAAGTGCCAAAAGAATTTCTTTTATTATTGGGACAACTAATAGTTTTATATTTAACAAAAAATTTAGTTTTAAGTCAAACAATGGAGTAGCATATGAATTAATAAGATATTTTGTAGTATGGACAATATCTTTTATTTTAAATTCATTAGTACATGATTATAGCTCTAAAATTATATCAGGGTATGTCCCTTTTATAGTTGCAACATTTATCTCAATTTGCATTAATTTTTTGGGTGCAAAATATTGGGTATTTAAAAAATAATTTACAAATTAATTATGTCTAGAATTCTTTTAATTATAATGTTTTTTGAAAAATTAGTATCATAATAGTGCCTTGAATTATTTGATAAATTTTTAAGCTGTCTTATATCTAATGATTTAAATTTTATAATATTTTCTACTAATCCTTCCACATCTTCAGAATCTGAAACATATCCAGAATTTGATTTTTTTATTATATCATTAGTAATTCCATCTATGGAACCTAAAATAGGTTTGGATGATGCCATATATGCTTGGAGTTTAGAGGGAATGGTTAGAGAGAAAATTTTAGATTTTTTTAAAGAGATAAGCACAACCTTTGAAGATGATAGGTATTTTGGCATATCACTTGGGTTTTTTCGACCTAAAAACTCAAAATAATCCTGGAGATCATTTTCAATTACTTTTGAAGTTAAGCTTAGTTTCCTTCTTCCTGTCCCTATTATAAAAAATTTAACTTTTACTGCCTTTGATTTTAAAATTTTTGCAGATTGAATTAATATCTCTAGATTTTGAGCCTCTCCAATATTTCCTGCATATGTTATAGAAAAAGTTTTTTCAAAAAGTTTTTTTATTTCACTTTCTTCTTGAACAGTTTTATATATATCATCTGCATAATTAGGTAAGTATTTAATTTTTTCATTCTCAATACCTTGATCAATTATATAATCTCTAAATAACTCTGACTGAATCAATATGTAATTTGAATATTTATATATCAGTTTAGTCAAAGTATTTAAAACCCCTAAAACAGCCTTACTTTTAATATTTCCTGCATCTTTAACTGATTCAGGCCAAAGGTCCTGAACCCATAAATAACTTTTAGCTTTATATTTTCTTGCAGAGAGAATACCAATAATTCCAACTGTTATTGGTGACGGAGCAAAAATAAAAACTTTATCAAATTTACCTCCCATAAACATTAATCTTAATGAGGCAAATAGTACAAAGGATAAATAATTTAATGCTAGAAATATTTTATTACCACTAAATCTTGGAAATATTCTTGATCTATTAATTTTTATCTCATCAATCCATTCAGATTTCTTTGAAAAAAAAGAATATCCCTCAAAAAAATAACCACTGGGGTAATTTGGCAAACCTGTAAGTACTTCAATATAAGCTCCACTTTTTTTTAAACTTTTAGCAACATCGTTAATTATAAAATTTTCTGGATAATAGTATTGAGAGACAATTAGAATTTTCAAAATCAGTATTTTTTTAATTCTATGAAAGATTTTAGTTCTGATATCATATCTTCATATGGTGGTATCTTATAATTAAAATCATTTCTCAAGCTTACTAGAGATTTATCACTAATCTTTCCATCTACTTTTTTAACTTTAATATTTAAGTTAAACTCATCTACAATTAAACTAATTAACTTATATTTTGATATGGGCTTGTTAGATATATGAAGTAGTCCAAAAATAGAATTTTCAATACAATATATTATAGCTTTAGAAAGTTCAATTGTTGAAATTCCAGACCAAATTGATTTAGAATACCCTTCTATATAATTCGATTCATGGTTTTCTAAAATCCAAGACAAAAGACCCCTGGAATTATTAAAGAGCTCTGGTCCAATAATAGAGGTTCTTATATTAGTATGATTTGGGCCATTTATTTCGCCTAGAATTTTAGTTTTTCCGTAATTATCAGTAGCAGAGGTCTTAGAATCCTCAGAATAATTTCCATCTGAGCCGTCAAAAACACAATCTGTGCTGATATGGATTAAAGAAGCATTTAAATTATCTGCAATTTCTTTTAGTTGATGAGGTAATAAAGAATTTATTTTTATTGCTTGCGTAAGATTTAATTTTGAATCCTCAACAAGTATACCAACACAATTTATTATATAGTTTGGAGAAAGATCATAAATTGTTTCCTTGAGGATTTTATTATTTGTAACATCAACTAAAATAGTTTCATTATTAAGCTTTTTTCTTGAGATGTTAAAAATTTGGTATTTTTTTAAACTAGAAAGCTTTTCAAATAGAACATGCCCAAGCATACCAGTACTGCCTAGAACTAAAATTTTTTTTTTACTTCTTCCATATTTCACTATTGACCACAGAAGTATATCCTTGAATAATTTTAATAACTCTGTCTGAACAATCTAGAGTATTGTAATCTAAAGGTTCCTTTAATACATCTAATTTTATTGCCATATTAATTGCTCCAAAAATATTCTTTTCATTTAATGAGCCTAAAATTAAACTACCCGAGTCAATTGCTTCTGGTCTTTCAGTAGACGTTCTTAGACTAACGGAAGGAAATTTAAGTATTGAAGTCTCTTCAGCTAAAGTCCCACTATCAGATAATGTCACAAAAGAGTTTGTTTGAAGATATATATAATCAAAAAATCCAAGAGGCTTTATAAAATTTATAATCTTGCTAAAATCTTTTGATAAATCCTTAAGTTTATTTTTAGTCCTCGGGTGAGTTGAGAATATGATTCTCTTTTTATATTTATTAGAAATACTTTCTAAAGCTTCTAAGATATTTAGCAAATTGGACCTATTGTCAACATTTTCTTCTCTATGAACGCTAACAACTATATATTCTTGTTTATTAAGGTTTAACTTTTTGAGTATTTTACTTTTATTAATTGATTCTGTATGAGAGTGAATTATTTCCTTCATTGGAGATCCAATATTAAATATAAAATCTTTTCTAATTCCCTCAGCTAATAGATATTTTCTTGCATTTTCAGTGTAAGGCATATTTATGTCAGAAATGTGATCTACAATTTTTCTATTAATTTCTTCAGGA